>Ga0209284_10000093_pt1 | contig 126599 bp, 124 predicted proteins | sample FRY03_FD_187211 | JGI IMG/M metagenome (GOLD analysis project Ga0209284, IMG submission 187211) | Freshwater microbial communities from Lake Fryxell liftoff mats and glacier meltwater in Antarctica - FRY-03 (SPAdes) (version 2) | ecosystem: Environmental > Aquatic > Freshwater > Ice > Glacier...
TTTGGCCAGTTTTGCCCTCGCAGCCTGGCGACATCTATTCACCCAACAACGCACATGGAAAGCCAGAATCAGGAAAACTCCCCAACCCCTGAGGGTTCGAAAGTTTCCTATGTCTTGAGAGATCACATGGGTGCCGGATGTGGGATTTGAACCCACACGTCCTTTCGGACAAAGCATTTTGAGTGCTCCGCGTCTGCCGTTCCGCCAATCCGGCTCATCTAGCTTGGCCCTAGAACCATACCCTAGGCTCATGCTGTGAACGAAAAGCAGAGCACCCCATCAGGGAAAACCCGCGTTGTCGTTGCCGAAGACGAGTCGTTGATTCGAATTGACATCGTTGAGATCCTGCGAGACAACGGTTTCGACGTGGTGGGTGAAGCGGCAGATGGTGAAAAAGCCGTTGCCTTAGCCAGGGAGCTTCGTCCCGACCTGGTCGTGATGGATGTGAAGATGCCACTGTTGGATGGTATTTCGGCGGCCGAAATTCTGCATAAGGAACGGATCGCACCGGTTGTATTGCTGACCGCTTTCTCTCAACGTGAGTTGGTTGAGCGAGCCGCTGAAGCGGGAGCCCTTGCCTATGTTGTGAAGCCCTTCACACCCAATGACCTGATTCCAGCCCTCGACATTGCCCTCACCCGATATCAACAGATCACCTCTCTCGAAGACGAAATCTCAGACCTTGGGGAGCGCCTGGAAACCCGCAAAGTTTTGGACCGGGCAAAAGGCATTTTGAACGACACCATGGGTCTGACGGAACCAGAAGCATTCCGCTGGATCCAAAAGGCTTCGATGGATCGCAGGCTTAGCATGCGTGAGGTCGCTCAGACCGTTGTGGACCAACTCGCTGAGAAAGCCGACAACCCCGAGTTTTAGGCTTCTGGAGCGTCTTTCAGGAAGTTCGTCATCCGAACGGTGGAAAGACGTCGGCCTTCATCGTCTCGAATCGTGATCTGGTGCGTTGCCAAGCTTCGGCCAAGGGACAGTGCTTCGCAGGTCGCCGTCACAATGCCCTCGGTAACCGAACGAGAGTGGGTCGCGTTAATTTCTATTCCCACAGCAATTCGACCAGGGCCGGCATGAACGGCCGACGACATAGAGCCCAGGGATTCAGCCAAAACAACATGGGCGCCTCCGTGCAAAAGCCCGACGACCTGACGATTGCCTTCCACCGGCATGGTGGCAACAGACTTTTCTGCAGAAAGTTCTAGGAAGACAATACCCATCTTCGTAGCGAGCTGGCCACCACCGGTCGCGACCAGGCGTTCCACCAGAGCGGGGTCCATATCGGCGGGAAAAGCAGTCATCGTCAACTCCTGTACCAAGCACCTAGAGATAGGCTAAAGCGCGTGAGTAACCAGCCTACCTTGATGGTCATCGACGGGCACTCGCTCGCCTTTCGAGCGTTTTATGCCTTACCGGTTGATAGTTTCATGACTCCTGAAGGTCAGCACACTAACGCCATTCATGGCTTCATCTCTATGTTCTTAGGACTTCTGAAAAAGGAGAACCCCACCCACGTTGCTGTCGCCTTCGACATTTCCAGGTATTCGTTTAGGACACGAATCAACCCCGAATACAAGGCCACCCGGGGTGAAACCCCCATTGAGTTCATCGGCCAGGTTCCACTTTTGCAAGAGGCACTCGAAGCGATGGGTGTAGTCACCTTGACCAAAGAGGATTACGAGGCAGACGACATACTCGCGACCCTCGCGTTTGAGGGTGGCAATGCGGGGATGAACGTCTTGGTGGTGTCGGGCGACCGCGACACCTTCCAACTGGTCAATGAGAAGGTCACAGTCCTGTACCCGAGCGCCAGAGGAGTGTCCGAGCTCAAGCGCTATACGCCAGACGCTGTGATGGAGCGCTACGGTGTCCCCCCAGAAAAATACCCCGACGTCGCAGCCTTGGTGGGGGAGACCAGCGACAACCTCATTGGTATTGACAAGGTGGGCGAAAAGACCGCTGTTAAGTGGATCTCCCACTACGGAAGCCTCGATGCAGTACTCGCCAACGCAGAAGAAATCACCGGGGTGGTGGGTCAAAACCTGCGGGACCAACGAGAACGTGCGGTACAGAACCGTCAGCTCAATCGGTTGTTGACGGACATTGATCTCGGTGTGGAGCTGTCTCATTTGGAACGCCAGCCCATCAACGTCGAAGCGGTCACAGAGGTGTTTGGCAGACTCGCGTTTAAGACCCTCACAGAGCGAGTCGTTGCTCTTGGCGGCGGCGTGACACCCGCAACTGCGCCTGACGACCCGAAGCCGGTAGTGGTAACCCTTCCCCTTGAGCGAACGCTGGTTGACGAGGAGCTTCGGCATTGGCTCTCCCAGCACACGGGCCAAGCCCTCGGTATCCAGGTATTGAGAACCAATGGCATCGCCTCAGAAATCGGTATAGCAAGCATGGACGAAGCGCTCCGTATTACCCTGATCGAGGGCAGCAAAGACCACCAACCAGTTCTTGACGCTTTGGCAGACGCTTCCAACTTCTGGGTTTTTCACCATGCCAAACCCCAACTGAAAGCCCTCGCTGCGGCCGGAATTCAGGTTGCAACTGTTGCTGGAGATTCTCACCTTGCTGCATGGGTTTCGAAACCTTCTGGAAAAGTCCCTGGCTTGGTTGATCTTGTGCAGCAGGTTCTGGGTCTCACCATTCAAGAACCACGACTCGATCAGCTCGTTCCCGAAGAGAGCGGTCCCAGTCTCGGCCAGGGGGCGTGGTTGGCGCTGGCGCTGTGGGACTCGCTGTCACAAACACTCGATGCCAAGGATGTGGAAGTCCTTCGTGCCATTGAATTGCCCCTGCTGCCCATCCTTGCGAGCATGGAAACCGCCGGTATCGCAAGCGACACCAAGGCCCTCGATGCTCTCTTCGTGCAGTTGGGCAACACCGTTTCCGAGGCCGAGGCAAAGGCTTTTGCTGCCATCGGTCGGGAGGTCAACCTGGGATCCCCGAAGCAACTCCAAACGGTGTTGTTTGAGGAGCTGGGTATGCCCAAAACCAGGGCCACAAAGACCGGCTATTCCACTGATGCGAGCGCGCTGCAGGACCTCCAAGAATCCCACCCGCATCCCTTCCTCGATGTGTTGTTGGGGCACCGAGATGCGACAAAACTGCGCCAAATCGTCGAGGGCCTCCGGCAGTCCGTGGGATCTGACGGGCGTATTCACACAACTTTCGATCAAACCGGGACCAGCACGGGTCGTTTGTCTTCCCTGGACCCCAACCTGCAGAACATTCCGATCCGCACTGAGCTTGGGCACCAGATCAGGGCCTCATTTATTGCTGGCTCAGAAGCCGAAGGCCTCCTCACCGCTGACTATTCTCAGATCGAAATGCGCATCATGGCGCATCTCTCCGGCGACGAGGGGCTCATCGAAGCCTTTCATCTCGGCGAAGACCTGCACAGGTTCGTGGGTGCACGGATATTTGACGTGTCTCCGGAGGATGTGACGGCTGTCATGCGCACGAAGGTCAAGGCCATGAGCTATGGGTTGGCATATGGTTTATCTGCGTTTGGGTTGGCTAAGCAGTTACGGATACCACCGGGCGAAGCCAAAGACCTGATGAGCGAGTATTTCAGGCGCTTTGGAAAAGTTCGGGACTATCTGAAATCCGTTGTGGAAGAAGCAAAGGCCCGCGGTTACACCGAAACTATTTTCGGGAGACGCAGACCGTTCCCTGACCTGGCCTCTCCCAACCGGGTTGTTCGAGAAGCCGCTGAGCGCCAGGCGTTGAACGCCCCCATCCAGGGAACCGCAGCGGACATCATCAAGAAAGCCATGATTGAGATTGATGGCGATCTCACAGCGCAGAGTTTGCGCTCAACCCTGGTTCTTCAGGTGCACGATGAGCTCGTCTTTGATTGTGCACCGGGGGAGCGCCAGGCACTTGAAGCGTGTGTCGTCGCGAGGATGAGCACTGCTGCCTCGCTCAGCGTGCCACTCGATGTACAACTGGGATTTGGGAAAGATTGGGACCACGCGGCGCATTAGTGCTCTGTGGTGGTTTGCCCAAAGCTGTGCCCGTGGCTAAACTAAGGGGTCGTCCTCCGGGACGCATAGCCCTGTCCACGTTGCTCTCGACACTGTCGGTAGCAACCCGAGTAGAAAATCTCCGCTGGAGTTCCCCAATACATGACAACTAAGACGACCACCGGTCCGAAGCAAATCGCAATAAACGACATCGGCAGTGCCGAAGACTTCTTGGCTGCGGTCGAGAAAACACTCAAGTTTTTCAACGATGGTGACCTGATTGAAGGAACCGTAGTCAAAATCGACCGGGACGAAGTCCTCCTCGATGTTGGGTACAAGACAGAGGGTGTTATTCCCTCCCGAGAACTGTCCATCAAGCATGATGTTGACCCCTCTGAAGTCGTCTCTGTTGGAGACGCCATCGAAGCCCTCGTCCTCCAGAAGGAAGACAAAGAAGGTCGCCTGATTCTCTCCAAGAAGCGTGCACAGTATGAGCGCGCGTGGGGCGATGTTGAGAAAATTCGTGACACCGATGGTGTTGTGACCGGAATGGTGATCGAGGTTGTCAAGGGTGGTCTCATCGTTGACATCGGGTTGCGTGGATTCCTCCCCGCTTCGCTGATCGAACTTCGTCGTGTTCGCGACCTCACCCCCTATCTGGGCCAGGAGATCGAAGCCAAGATTCTGGAGCTGGATAAAAACCGTAACAACGTTGTCTTGTCCCGCCGCGCACTGCTCGAGCAGAGCCAGAGCGAGAATCGCTCGACGTTCCTTGAGAACCTGACCAAGGGCCAGATCCGCAAGGGAATCGTCTCCTCCATCGTGAACTTCGGTGCTTTCGTTGACCTGGGTGGCGTTGATGGTCTCGTGCACGTCTCTGAGTTGAGCTGGAAGCACATCGACCACGCCAGCGAAGTTGTTGAGGTTGGGCAAGAAGTAACCGTCGAGGTTCTCGAGGTTGACATGGATCGCGAGCGCGTCTCGCTGTCCTTAAAGGCAACCCAAGAGGACCCCTGGCAGGTATTCGCTCGTTCCCACGCGATCGGTCAGATTGCTCCCGGAGCCGTCACCAAACTCGTACCTTTCGGCGCATTCGTGCGTGTCGCAGAGGGCATCGAGGGTCTGGTGCACATTTCTGAGCTTTCCGACAAGCACATCGAGTTGGCTGAGCAGGTTGTCTCGACCGGTGATCAGGTCTTCGTCAAGATCATTGACATCGACCTCGAGCGCCGTCGAATCTCCTTGTCCATAAAGCAGGCAAATGAGGGCGTCGATCCCGAGGGCACCGAGTTTGACCCGGCCTTGTATGGAATGCCCACCGAGTACGACGACAAGGGCAGCTATTCCTACCCCGAAGGATTCAACTCTGAGACCGGGGAGTGGCAAGAAGGCTTCGACGACCAGCGCAAGGTCTGGGAAGGCCAGTACGCCGGCGCACAGGCTCGCTGGGAGTCCCACAAGATCCAGGTCGCTCACATGAACGCCATGGTGATTGTTCCGGTTGTTGCCTCCGAGGAGACCGAGACAGCCACCGAAATGCTGGGCGAACCGGAAAGCGCCGGCACCTTGTCCGACGACGCCGGGCTTGCAGCACTCCGCGATCAGCTGGGTGCCACCGAAGAGTAGAGATCTTTGAATAAAAGGGCCAGGTGCATTCTCTCCTGGCCCTTTTATTATCGTAGCTCAAACTAGGGTAAGCACATGGCAGTTGTAGCAATCACCGGCGGCATTGCTGCGGGCAAGAGTCTTGTTGCCTCCACCCTGCGGGAGCTAGGAGCAATCGTCATCGATGCCGACCAGCTTGCCAGAGAGGCCGTGGCACCAGGATCTAAAGCCCTGCGGGAGATTGCCACCAGGTTCCCGGGTGTCATCACAGACTCGGGGGACCTGGATAGAAGCGCACTGGGTGCGCTGGTGTTTTCAGATACCGTCGCCCGGAGTGATCTGAACCACATTGTCCATCCTGAAGTGCGCAGGCTCTATGACGAGCGCATTGCAAAGGTGCAGAGCGAACACCCGCAATCCGTGGTTGTCTATGACATTCCGCTGCTGGCTGAAGCACGAAGCAGCGAAGAATTCGATGCCGTAGTTGTCGTGCACGCCCCGGCCGCGGTTCGGGTGGCTCGCCTGGTGGAACGGAGAGGCTTTTCTGAGGCGGAAGCCACCAAGAGGGTGAGTGCCCAGGCCAGCGACGAGGCACGCCTTGAGCTCGCGGATGTCGTCATCGACGCCTCGTTGAGCGAGGCTGAGACTGTGCGCCAGAGTCGTTTGTTGTTTGAGGCTTTGGTGTCTCTTTGGCCAGACCGCCTGGCGGAACTCCCTCGGGAATTTCCGGGAGAGGACTCGTAGTCTTACCAGGTGGAAACAACCCGAGCCTTTAGACCCTTTGAGGTCGTCAGCGAATACACCCCGAGCGGAGACCAACCGCGGGCTCTTGACCAACTCGAATCTCGCATACTTGCGGGCGAATCAGACGTTGTGTTGCTCGGGGCTACGGGCACTGGAAAATCAGCAACAACCGCGTGGTTGATTGAACGCTTGCAAAGACCCGCGCTTGTTCTTGCTCACAACAAAACACTGGCCGCACAGCTGGCAACAGAATTGCGGGACATGCTGCCCCACAATGCTGTTGAGTACTTCGTGTCCTACTACGACTACTACCAGCCAGAAGCATATGTTCCACAAACCGACACCTTCATTGAAAAGGACAGCTCGGTCAACGCAGAGGTGGAGCGTCTGCGGCACTCCACAACGAACTCTCTGCTGAGCCGACGAGATGTTGTCGTGGTGTCAACCGTGTCGTGCATCTATGGTCTCGGCGCTCCAGAGGACTACTTCGAAGCGATGGTGGCGCTCCAGGTTGGGCAAAAAATTGGCCGGGAAGAGCTGATCAAGGCTTTTGTGCAGATGCAGTACACACGAAACGACATCGCGTTCGAGCGCGGCACCTTTCGAGTTCGAGGCGACACTATTGAAATCATTCCGGTCTATGAGGAACTCGCGCTGCGGATTGAGATGTTTGGGAACGAGATCGAATCTCTTAAGACACTCCATCCCCTCACCGGAGCCACCCTTTCCAATGAAGAGACACTGAGCGTCTTTCCCGCCACCCACTATGCAGCGTCACCCGAGACCATGAAGCGGGCTGTAGTGGCGATTCGGAGCGAACTGGAGCAAAGAGTGACAGAGCTCGAAAGCCAGGGCCAGTTGCTGGAGGCGCAAAGAATCCGTATGCGTACCACCTATGACCTAGAAATGATGGAGCAGCTTGGATTCTGCTCCGGTATCGAGAACTATTCGAGGCACATAGACGGCCGAGCACCCGGGGATCCACCGAATTGTTTGCTGGATTACTTCCCTGAGGATTTCCTCACCGTGATCGATGAGTCTCACGCGACCGTGCCGCAAATTCGAGGAATGCACGAGGGGGACGCATCTCGAAAACGCACCCTGGTGGAACACGGTTTTAGGCTGCCCAGTGCGCTTGATAATCGTCCTCTGCGGTTTGACGAGTTTTTGGGCAGAACGGGGCAAAAGCTTTATTTGTCAGCGACACCGGGCCCGTATGAGCTGGGTGTTGCCGATGGTGTGGTGGAGCAAATTATCAGACCGACCGGTCTGATTGACCCCAAGATTGTTGTCAAACCGGTCGAGGGGCAAATCGATGACCTGCTCGAAGAGATTCGAGTACGGGCGACCCGCAATGAGCGTGTTCTGGTCACCACACTGACCAAGAAAATGGCCGAGGACTTGACGGACTATTTTGATGATGCAGGAGTGAAGGTCCGATACCTGCACTCTGACGTCGATACGCTGCGACGGGTTGAGCTGCTCACTGAGCTTCGCGCAGGCGTTTTTGACGTCCTTGTCGGGATCAACCTTTTGCGAGAGGGGCTCGACCTTCCTGAGGTCTCGTTGGTTGCCATTTTGGACGCCGACAAAGAGGGGTTTTTGCGCTCGTCAACCTCTCTCATCCAAACGATTGGCCGGGCCGCCAGGAACGTGTCGGGTGAAGTGCACATGTATGCATCGCGAATTACGAAGTCCATGGCTTTTGCCATTGGCGAAACGGACCGCCGCCGAGAAAAACAGGTTGCCTACAACACCCTGCACAACATTGATCCGACCCCGTTGCGCAAAAAGATTGCAGACATTACCTCCGTTCTTGCCCGGGAAAAGGCCGACTCCGAAGCCCTTGTCGGAGCCACTGCCCCATCGGCAGGAGAGGGCTTTGTGCGCCCCGAAGTGATCAAGGGTGGTGTTGAGGAACTCTCTGGCTTGATTGTCACCCTGACAGATCAGATGATGCAGGCTTCGAACGAACTCAAGTTTGAACTCGCGGGAAAAATCAGGGACGAACTGCTGGATCTCAAGCGCGAACTTCGTCAGCTCACCGAGGCAGCCAGGTAGGGTCACATCGCACGGCTCACAGGGTCACACTCTCTACACTTAGTGCGTGCCCATTGAAACCCCCAAGTCTTCGTCAGTCCTTCACGTCAAAGGGGCACGGGTCCACAATCTCAAGAACGTCGATGTCACGATTCCGAGAGATTCGCTGGTTGTGTTCACAGGACTGTCTGGCTCTGGTAAATCTTCGCTGGCGTTTGACACCATTTTCGCTGAGGGTCAACGTCGCTATGTCGAGTCACTGTCGGCTTATGCCAGGCAGTTTCTGGGCCAGGTTGACCGACCCGACGTTGACGTCATTGAAGGTCTCAGCCCTGCTGTTTCTATAGACCAGAAGTCCACCAACCGTAATCCTCGTTCAACGGTTGGAACGATTACGGAAATTTATGACTATCTCCGGCTCTTGTGGGCACGGGTGGGGGTTCCGCATTGCGTGGAATGTGGAAAGCCCATTCAACGTCAAAGCGTTCAAACCATTGCAGATACGATCATGGGTCACGACGAAGGGTGGCGTTTCCAGGTACTTGCACCCGTTGTTGCCGGGCGAAAAGGGGAATTCGTAGACCTGCTTCGCAGCCTCAATTCTCAAGGGTATTCGAGGGCCCGTATCGATGGTGAAATTTATGCCTTCGACGACGTGCCCGCCCTCGCCAAAACAAAGAAGCATGACATCGACGTAGTGGTTGATCGGCTCGTGATGGGTCCAGAGATTCTCGGTCGGCTGACCGACTCCTTAGAGACCGCTCTCAAACTCTCCGATGGCACGGTGATCATTCACTCCGTCGACGAGGAAGGCCCCACCGCCTACCAAACCTTTAGTGAAAAGCTCTCTTGCCCCACGGGATGTCACGTGTCCTTGACCGAAATCGAACCTCGGACTTTCTCCTTCAATTCACCCTTTGGCGCGTGTCCTGCGTGTTCTGGTCTCGGTTTCACCATGGCTGTTGACCCCAACATGGTCATCGGCGATGACGAACAATCCATTATGGAAGGCGCCATTCGCCCTTGGACCCAGGCCGGGAAGGGCCTGTATGGGTATTTCCGAAACCTTCTTCGGAGCCTTGCCGATGAGCTCGATTTTTCCCTCGACACACCGTGGAAAGCCCTCCCTGAGGGTATCCAGGACGCTGTTTTGCACGGCAACAACTTCGATTTAGTCGTTCGGTATAGGAATCGTTTCGGTCGGGACGTGAAGTATTCCAGCGGTTTCGAGGGAGTAATTCCCTACATTGAGCGAAAATTCCACGAAACTGACAGTGAATGGTCCAAACAGCGTTTTTCTGACTACCTGCGTGAAATCCAGTGCCAAGCATGTGGGGGCAAACGGCTGAAACCAGAAATCCTCGCTGTCTTGGTCAACGAGACCTCCATCTCGGACTTAGCCGACATGAGTCTTGATAAGGCTCACGCTTTTATGAGCTCCCTCGTGTTGAGCGAAAGAGACCTCTCCATCGCAGCACCCATTCTTCGGGAGATCCACGCCCGACTGGAGTTTCTGTTAGAGGTTGGCCTCAACTACCTGACCATGTCCCGCGCAGCGGGATCTCTGTCCGGTGGGGAGGCGCAACGAATCCGGTTGGCAACCCAAATTGGTTCTGGCCTAACAGGAGTTCTCTATGTTTTGGATGAGCCGAGTATTGGGCTCCACCAGAGGGACAACCGTCGTCTGATTGACACACTTGTGAAGCTTCGGGACTTAGGGAACACACTAATTGTTGTAGAACACGACGAGGAAACAATCCAAACCGCAGACTGGATTGTCGACATCGGTCCAGGCGCAGGTGAATACGGGGGAGAGGTCGTTCACTCGGGTTCCTTGGCTTCCATGAAAAAAGAAAAACGGTCAATCACAGCTGGTTACCTCACCAAGGCCCTTCGTGTGTATGAGCCTCGTCCGAGGCGAGCCTATGACCCGAACCGAGTGTTAGTTATTCAGGGAGCCAGGGCCAACAACCTTCACACCATCGATGTAGAAATACCCCTGGGTGTCTTGGTTGCGATCACCGGAGTAAGCGGGTCGGGGAAGTCTTCTCTGATTAACGACATTCTCTATCGCTCTTTGGCAAACACGTTGAACGGGGCGCGGCACGTTCCTGGTCTGCACACCAGGATTGAGGGCATCGAGCAGCTCGACAAAATAGTCCACGTTGACCAGGCCCCCATCGGTCAAACTCCGAGGAGCAATCCAGCTACCTACACGGGAGTGTTTGACAAAATTCGCGCTCTTTTTGCCGAGACTCCTGAGGCGAAGATGCGCGGTTACCAGCCAGGCCGCTTCAGTTTCAACGTGAAGGGCGGGCGCTGCGAGAACTGCTCGGGCGATGGAACCATCACGATTGAAATGAACTTCCTGCCCGACGTATACGTCGACTGTGAGGTCTGCCACGGAGCCCGTTATAACCGGGAGACCCTCCAGGTCCACTACAAAGGCAAAACAATCGCTGATGTGTTAGCGATGCCCATTGATGAGGCCACAACGTTCTTCGAGCCCATTAGTTCCATCCACCGGTACCTGCAGACCCTGGTAGACGTGGGGCTGGGATATGTGCGCCTCGGCCAAAGCGCAACGACACTTTCCGGTGGAGAAGCACAGCGAGTGAAGCTTTCCACGGAGCTACAGCGTCGCTCAACTGGCCGGACGATTTATGTTCTGGATGAACCAACCACTGGTCTGCACTTCCACGACGTGTCAAAATTACTCCACGTCTTGCAGGGCCTTGCTGACAAGGGCAATACGGTCATTGTTATCGAGCACAACTTAGATGTCATCCAATCAGCAGACTGGGTTATCGACTTAGGGCCCGAAGGCGGTTCTGGTGGTGGTCGCATCGTTGCGATGGGAACTCCAGAGGATGTTGCCCAACACCCTCATTCCTACACCGGCGCATTCTTGAAAGAGATTTTTGCGTCAACGACACCATGAGTGAGAAGCCACTGTGGCACCCCAAACCCAGTGATATCCCCCAACAGCCCGGTGTGTACCGTTTCCTCGACGCCAACAACCAGGTTGTGTATGTCGGGAAGGCTAAGAACCTTCGCTCCAGACTCAGTACCTATTTTCAGTCACCAGCTGGGCTGCACGAGCGCACCCGCCGGATGGTCAAGACCGCGACCCGGGTTGATTGGACACTCGTTCCCACTGAGCGCCAAGCGCTGCAACTGGAATACCAGTGGATCAAGGAGTATTCGCCACATTTCAATGTTCGTTTCCGGGACGACAAGTCCTACCCCTACCTCGTCGTGACGCTGAGCGATGAGGTTCCCCGGGTCTTCCTGGCTAGAAAGAAGAACATCAAAGGTGCCCGTTACTTTGGGCCCTTTCCAACCGCCTGGGCGTTGCGGGAAACGCTCTCCACCCTTCTCAAAGCTTTTCCTGTCCGCTCCTGCACCCCCATGGTCTATCAGAATGCGAAGAAAGCGCACCGGCCCTGTCTGCTCGGTGACATCGGAAAGTGCGCTGCCCCGTGCGTGGGAAGAGTGTCTCTTGAGGACCACAAGGCTCTGGCAATATCGCTCTCGCAGTTCATGGCGGGTTCCGATTCCCAGGTCGTTACATCCCTTCAGGCCGAGATGGTAGCCGCCGCGGAGGGCCTCGAGTTTGAGCGAGCCGCTCGGTTTCGAGACCGGATTGATGCCATCAATACAATTCTGATGAAGAACACCATGGTGCTCGATGACACCGTTGATGCCGATATTTTCGGTTTGGCGAGCGACTCTCTTGTCACTGCTGCGCACGTATTTAGGGTTCGGGGTGGTCGTATCCGCTCCGCCAAGGGCTTCATCGTCGATGGGTCAGAGAGCTCAGACCCCATGGACTTAGTCGACATGATCCTGCGGGACGCTTTCGAAGACAACCCACCTGCTTCCACTCTTGTGGTGCCGGTGCTTCCCCCCGAGCGAGAGGCGTGGCAAAGACACCTCACTGATATCCGGCTTGCAGCCGGTGAAACCGGCCAAGTGACCATCAAGACCGCACAGCGCGGGGATCTGGGAGCACTCCAACACACGGTGACCCTCAACGCACAACACACCCTTGCAAGCTACCTCTCCAGTCGCACTACTGACCCCTCGACCCGATCGCGGGCGCTCGTTGAAATCGGTCAGGTGCTCGGACTTCCTGAAGCGCCGCTGCGGATCGAGTGCTTTGACGTCTCCCACCTCGGAGGTGAATCAGTGGTTGCATCCATGGTGGTGTTTGAAGACGGCTTGGCTCGAAAGAATCATTACCGAAAGTTTGCTCTGGATGCACCACGAGATGACACCGAAGCCATTCAACAGGTTGTCACTCGCCGGGTGCAGCGACTCCTGATGGAGTCGCAGGACGACTCCCCAAGCCAGCAAGGCTTCCGGTATCCGCCAGGGTTAATGGTGATTGATGGTGGCCTGCCCCAGGTCAACGCAGCAAGAAAGGCCCAGCAGGCTGCAGGAATTGATATTCCGATCTGCGGGCTGGCTAAGAAACTAGAAGAGGTCTGGGTCCCCGGTGCTTCTTATCCGATCATCCTGCCGCGGACGTCCGAGGCTCTTTTTCTCCTGCAGCGAATGCGAGACGAAGCCCACCGCGTTGCAATCTCATATCAAAGGCAAACCAGAAAGAGGTCCCTTGGCACCGAGCTCACCGACATTCCAGGGGTTGGCCCAGAGCTTGCGAAGAAGATTCTGAAGCACTTTGGATCCGTCACCAGAGTTCGAGCAGCGAGCCGGGACGAAGTGGGGGAGGTGCCAGGAGTCGGCCCGCAACTCGCCGAACGCATTCACTCTCATTTCAGCATGTTCACTGGGAGCCCCAGTACCCTGAAGGCTACAGTTAGTCCTACATAAGGACCACATGGCACCCCACACGCAGCGAGATCACCGCGTCCTTGTCGTTACTGGCATGTCCGGAGCCGGTCGATCCACAGCTGCCAACGCCTTAGAGGACCACGGGTGGTATGTCGTGGATAACCTTCCGCCACAAATGTTGAAGCCTCTCGTAGCCCTCGCTCAGGACCCCACAAATGACATGCCTCAGGTTGCAGCGGTCATGGACGCTCGCGGTGGGTCTCTGTTCGCAAACGCCAGGGATGTCATCGTGGAGCTTTCTCAAGACGCCAACGTTCAAGTGCTCTTTCTGGATGCCACTGATGAACAGCTCGTGAGACGTTTTGAACAGGTTCGGAGGCCGCATCCTCTCCAAGGCGAGGGAACCCTTCTCGATGGTATTAGGGAAGAGCGAACGCTCATGCAGGAAATTCGCGAGCGTAGCGATCTGGTGATGGACACCACCGGCATGAATATCCACCAACTTTCCACCTCCATCTCCAGTGCTTATGGGGAGCCAGGTGAAGCAAAAACAAGGCTCACCATCCTGAGCTTTGGTTTCAAATACGGCCTGCCTTCCGACGTTGACATGGTGGCAGATATGCGTTTCTTGCCAAACCCGTACTGGGAGGAATCCCTCCGCAAACTCTCCGGGCGAGACGATCAGGTCAATGCCTACGTCTTGAGCAATCCTCTTGCGGCGAAGTTTCTCGGTCAGTTTGAGCAGTCACTTGACACAGTTTTCGAGGGCTACTCGAGCGAGAACAAGACCTTCGCCACGCTTGCGATAGGGTGTACCGGTGGAAAGCATCGCTCCGTCGCGATTGCTGAAGAATTGGCCAAAAGACTAGGTGATCGATCCGATATTCAGGTAACGCTGAAGCACCGTGACTTAGGCCGTGAATAGCTAGTAGGGGTAATGCACTCACTGACGACTGCCGTCAAAGACGAATTGGTTCTTACGCGCAGCGACCAACTCTCACAGAGAATTGCCGAACTATCGACGATTCTGCGTTTCGCAGGCGGGCTTCACGTCATCTCTGGTCATATTGCCGTCGAGGTCGAACTTGACCATTTGGAGGCTGCCAAAAGGGTTCGTCGGGAAATCAGAGACATCTTTGGAATGGCCACCGACGCTGCCGTCATGCAGCCCTCGGGGAACAGAACCCACCCGCTCTATGTTGTGCGGGTGCGCCAAGGCGGCGAGACGCTTGCCCGCCAAACAGGCCTTCTGGACGTCAAAAGACGTCCGGTGCGGGGACTACCAAACAAGTTGACCACCTCACCAGTGAGCGATCTCGCAGCTATCTGGCGCGGAGCATTCCTCGCCGCTGGCTCCATCAGCGAACCCGGCCGCTCCGCCGCCATAGAAATTGTTGCCCCCACGGGTGAAGCAGCTATGGCAATGGTGGGCATCGGAACCAGAATTGGTATCGCTTCGAAAGCGCGCGAGGTGCGCATGGCACATCGCATCTTGGTGCGAGACGGTGAAGCAATCAGCGAACTGCTCACCACAATGGGCGCCCCCGGCGCTGTTGTGGAGTGGGAGAAGCTCCGCGAGCGCCGCGAGGTCCGAGCCACAGCAAATCGTTTGGTGAACTTTGACGACGCAAACCTTCGTCGGTCTGCCCAGGCTGCAGTCGCCGCGTGCGCAAGGGTGGAGAGAGCGCTGGAACTGCTCGAAGGTGATATTCCAGACCACCTGCTGTATGCCGGAAACCTCAGGCTTGCCCATCGTGATGCAAGCCTCGACGAGCTGGGGCACCACGCTGACCCACCCCTCACAAAGGACGCTGTCGCAGGCCGGATTCGCCGGCTTCTGGCCATGGCGGATAAGAAAGCCGAAGACCTGGGGCTCCCCAACACGCTTGCGAGCGTCCCTGATGAGCTCGATCTTTAACAGCAACCAACAAACGGGTGTGCGTATGCTACGAGCATCCGCCCTATCGAGAGGAAGCCATCATGACGAGCTACACCCTTCCAGATCTTCCCTATGACTACGCAGCGTTGGATCCCCACATCAGCGCTCGGATCATGGAGCTGCACCACTCGAAGCATCACAAGGCCTACGTTGATGGTGCAAACAATGCCTTAGCTCAGATGGCAGAGGCCCGTGAAACCGGTAATTTCGCCAACATTAACCGCCTCGAGAAGGACCTTGCTTTCCACCTCGGCGGCCACGTCAACCACTCTATTTTCTGGACCAATCTCGCTCCCGGTGCTGGCGGAGCTCCTGAGGGTGAAATCCACGCTGCCATTTCCGAGTTCTTCGGCTCTTTCGATGCCTTCAAAGCTCACTTCCAGGCGGCATCGCTCGGAATTCAGGGTTCCGGCTGGGGTGTGCTGTCCTGGGACCCAGTTGGCGCGCGTCTCATCATTCAGCAGCTCTTTGACCAGCAGGGGAACACCGCACAGGGAACTATTCCGCTGTTGCAGTTGGACATGTGGGAGCACGCTTTTTACCTGGACTACCAGAATGTTAAAGCTGACTACGTGACCGCGTTCTGGAACATCGTCAACTGGGAGAACGTGACGAAACGTTTCGAAGCAGCCCGCGCAGGGGCAGCGTCAACACTGCTAATCTCGTAGCGGAAGGTGCACGAGCGGGCCCGTACAGACGCCGGCCCGGTGCCCTGCCTTTATCTCTAGGGGAATTAGTGTGGTCACGGTTGCAATTAACGGTTTTGGTCGTATCGGTCGGAGTTTTTTCCGGGCGGCTCTCGCGAGTCCCCATGACATCACGATCGTTGCCGTCAATGACCTGACTGACCCCAAGGCGCTCGCCCATTTGCTGAAGTATGACTCTGTCAGCGGTCGCCTGCCCGTCTCCGTGGAGGCCCAAGAGAATGCCATCATCGTTGACGGTAAAAAGATCACCGTGTTTGCCGAGCGCGACCCAGGAAAGTTGCCCTGGGCATCTTTGGGTGTTGACATCGTGATCGAGTCCACCGGTTTCTTCACCGATGCTGATAAAGCCAAAGCGCACCTCGACGCTGGCGCGAAGAAGGTCATCATCTCCGCCCCCGCAAACGGCGAGGACATCACCGTTGTGATGGGTGTGAACCACGAGGACTATGACCCCGCGAATCACCACATTGTGTCGAACGCATCCTGCACCACAAACTGCCTTGCACCCATGGCAAAGGTTTTTGATGATGCGTTTGGTATCGAACGCGGTCTGATGACCACCATTCACGCCTACACCGCTGACCAAAACCTCCAGGACGCACCCCACAGCGACCTGCGCCGCGCACGCGCCGCCGCGATCAACATCGTGCCGACCTCCACCGGTGCCGCCAAGGCAATTGGCCTCGTGTTGCCGAAGCTGAAAGGCAAGCTCGATGGTTTCGCGCTGCGCGTTCCTGTTCCCACCGGTTCCATTACGGACCTGACCGTTGAAGCCTCGAGAGGGGTCACCTTGGAAGAGGTGCAAGCTGCCTTTGCTAAGGCCGCAGACTCCGGTCCCTTCACGGGAATTCTTAAGTATTCAGAAGAGCCCTTGGTTTCTAGCGACATTGTCGGGGATCCTTACTCCTCCATCGTGGATGCTGGTTTGATTAGGGTTCTCGGTAACCAGGTCAAAATGAGCTCGTGGTACGACAACGAGTGGGGTTACTCGAACCGTTTGGTCGACCTCTCCGCCTACATGGCCAAAAGCCTGTAGTCGGTGACGCTGCGCACTCTTTCCAGCGCTGACTGTGACGGTCGGCTGGTTTTCCTCCGTGTTGATGCCAATGTTCCGCTTGCGGGTGGTCAGATCACGGACGATGGAAGAATCAAGGCTTTCCTCCCTACGCTCACGCGGTTGCTTGAACGCGGCGCTAGGGTCGTGGTCGCGAGCCACCTGGGCCGACCCGATGGTCAGGTAGACCCTCAGTTCAGCCTCGCTCCCGTTGCTACCCGCCTGGGGGAGCTTCTGAGACGCAATGTCACACTCATTCCCGCCGTTACCGGACCTGTTGTCTGGGATGCGCTGGAGGGGCTTAGCGCAGGCGAGGTGGCTGTGTTGGAGAATCTTCGTTTCGATCCTCGAGAAACGTCGAAGGATGAGACAGCGCGGGCGTCCCTGGCCACCGAATGGGCAGACCACGTAGACATGGTTGTCTCTGACGGCTTTGGTGTTGTGCACCGGAAGCAAGCAAGCGTCTATGAGTTGCCCGGCATGACCGAGAGCTACGCGGGATTTCTCGTGGAAAAGGAAGTGGATGTCGTTACGAAGCTGACCCATTCGCCAGAGGCCCCCTACACGGTGGTGCTCGGTGGCTCCAAGGTGTCAGACAAGCTCGGTGTCATCGATGCTCTGCTACCACGTGCCCAGAACATTCTGATCGGCGGGGGAATGGTGTTCACCGTCTTGAAGGCCCAGGGTTTCGAAGTGGGCTCCAGTTTGCTGGAAATCGACATGATCGACACCGTCAAGGCTTTCCTTGCCAAGGCTGACGAGCTCGGCGTAAGAATCTGTGTTCCCACGGATATTGCCATGGCCGAGAGTTTCTCTGCTGATGCCTCCTTCGAGGTTCGACCCATTGACTCTCTTGAGGATGGACCTTCTGGTTCCCAGGCGCTCGGGCTTGATATTGGGCCCCAGAGCGCCGAGGCCTTCGCTGCCATCATCGAGTCGTCACACACGGTGTTTTGGAATGGCCCGGTGGGCGTTTTTGAATTCCCGGCGTATGCCGAGGGGACTCGCTCTGTGGCCGAGGCGCTTACCAAAGTGCAGGGCTTGTCCGTCGTAGGAGGTGGCGATTCGGCTGCGTCAGTTCGTGCTCTGGGGTTTGAGGATGACCAGTTTGGTCATATTTCTACGGGTGGCGGAGCGAGCTTAGAGTTCCTTGAAGGAAAATCACTACCAGGACTGGAGATATTGGGATGGCAACAATGAGGCGACCGTTCATCGCGGGCAACTGGAAGATGAACCTAGACCACTTGCAATCGATTGCCTTTGTGCAAAAGCTTGCCTGGGCCATGAAGGATGCTGGCTATAGCGCCCACGAGGTGGAGGTCGGTGTTTTTCCACCGTTTACTGACCTTCGGTCAGTTCAGACTCTCATCGGCGCGGACGACCTTCCTCTTGAATTGGGAGCACAAGACCTGTCGATCCACGACGACGGAGCACACACCGGCGATATCTCCGGAGCCTTTTTGAAAGCACTGAACTGCGCCTATGTCATTGTCGGTCACTCGGAGCGACGGATGGACCATGGCGAAAGCAACGAATTAGTTGCCTTGAAAGCAGCAGCCGCGGTTAAACACGGCCTTGTGCCGGTGGTGTGTGTGGGGGAGACCGCGGAAGATCTCGAACAGTGGGGTCCAAGCAAGGTTCCCCTCGAGCAACTCCAGGTTGTCCTGGAGAAACTAAAGAAAACCGACACCTATGTCGTCGCGTACGAACCAGTGTGGGCAATCGGCAGCGGTCAGGCGGCAACCCCCGATCAGGCCAACGACGTTGCCATTGCATTGCGCGCAGCCATTGGAGCATCGCACGGGCCAGAGGCTGCAGAGTCCACCAGAATTCTGTATGGCGGTTCTGTGAAGGCTGGAAACATCGCTAGTTTCATGAGGCGCAGCGACGTCGACGGGGCACTCGTAGGTGGAGCTAGCCTTGATGTGTCGGAATTTTCTTCGATTGTCCGTTTCCCACACCACGTGACGTTGGACAACTAAGTGTCCCGACCGTTTATAGTAGTTGAGGCAGCCAGGAGGTAAGTGTGGACGTACTGCGCGTTGTGTTCCAGGTTGTACTGGCGTTGACCAGCATCCTGCTCACGTTAATGATTTTGTTACACCGTGGACGCGGTGGCGGTCTTTCTGACATGTTTGGTGGAGGGGTTAGTTCTAACCTCGGATCCTCCGGTGTTGCAGAGCGCAACCTGAACCGCATCACCGTCGTCATTGCGCTGGTGTGGGTGTCCAGCATCGTCATTCTTGGCTTGTTTACGCGTTTCGATATTTAGGAAGGTTTTTTCGTGGCATCTGGCGGTAGCGCAATTAGAGGTACTCGTGTGGGTTCAGGCCCCATGGGTGAACAGGATCGCGGCATCCAAGCCGATCGCATCGCCGTGTCGTACTGGGACGTGATGGGCAATGAGACCGTGCGGTATTTCTCCGCTCAGGTAGACGCCTCAGAAATCCCCGAAACCATCGACTCGCCCTCCACCGGCTTGCCTGCGGGCCGAGACAAAGAGAACCCACCCGAGCTGCCGGTCAATGAGCCCTACAAGACCCACCTGGCCTACGTAAAAGAGCGTCGGACTCAAAAAGAAGCAGAGCAGATCCTCGACGAAGCGTTGCTGAAACTGCGCGCTCGCAAGGGACGCGCCTAGGCCTTGGAGCCTAAGAGCACGTCGAAAAGCGCCTCGAGCGCTTCGATGTCACTCACCACAACCGTCTTCGTTGGTTGGGTCGATGCTGTGAGCACCGCACTGTCTCCGTCAGCCTGTGCTTCCATGAGCTGGCCAAAGTCAAAGTCCCGCCCGGGGACCTCCATTGAAGCCGTTCCCTGCTGAATTACCTGAAGGAAGACTCCTTCGAGGGGTCCGCCTTTATGAAACTGACCAGTTGAGTGCAAAAATTGTGGCCCAAGACCGAGGGTCACGGGCCTGTTGATGGTCGCTTCGAGTGCGCTACGCGCCGCACTCCATTGCTGGGCAAAGGTAGTGTCCCCAAACACACACAGAGCGAGGTAAGAACGGGGAGTGACGGTGGATTGGCACCAGGAGAGAACCTCCGATGTTGTGAGATCCTCGCCCCTCGCCCCTTCAGACCCTTCGGGGCCGTCTAAGAGCGCCCTGGCGGCGACCTTGGCGGATTCCACGTTGGGCTGATCAAAAGGATTGACACCGATAACTTTGCTGGCAAACGTCGTGGCTACAAGCCACAGGAACATTTGCTCACCCAAGGTTCCGGTGATCGTAATCTCCGCGGTACTCCCTGAATCACCAACACTGACGCAATCCGGTGCGTCAACCAGGTTGGATCCCACAACGGGCAACATGCCGTGGCCATTCTTCCCGGTTGATTCTGCAACCAACTGCTCCACCCAGTCGCCAAATCCTGGCAGCGAGGAAGATTTACCGAGCAGGATTTTATTGACCAAGGGATACCGAGAAGACAGTAGTGCGCCCAGCACCAACGCCGGGTTCGAGTGGTCATTGACCTGCAGCTGGCTCCAGGCGCCGTGGGCATCATCAAGAAGCCTCTTGAGGTTTACCCCGGCCAAGCCCGAGGGAACCAAGCCAAACGCTGTCAGGGCCGAGAACCGACCACCTACGTGAGCGTCTCCCAAGAACGTTCGATAGCCGGCCTCTTTGGCCTGCACGTGCAGGGGAGAACCTGGGTCAGTGACCACAACTATCCGCGTTGAAGGATCGATTCCTTGGGCTTGAAAAGCGGCTTCGAAGGCTCGACGTTGCGAGTCCGTCTCCACAGTGCCACCCGACTTTGACGACACCACGACAGCCACGGTGGAGAGGTCGCGGGCAACCATTCGGTGCACGACGTCGGGGTGAGTGGTGTCAAGAATGGCCAGCGAAACACCATCGGCTGCAGCCATCACCTCGGGAGCAAGAGACGAGCCACCCATTCCACACAGCACAAAACTGTCAACACCGTTTTTCATAAATTCTTCCCTCAGGGCCGTGATCTTCGACACGAGCACAGCGCTTTCTGCCGGGTCTTTGACCCACCCGAGCCTGATTGATGCCTCCGCTCGGGCGTCCTCTCCCCAGAGCCCGGTATCGGCTTGAAACAATGCGGGAATAAATCCCGCGCTCACAGCCTGCTCCATCAGCGCACTCGCGTGCGAGTGGAGGGCGGGGGATGCGGAGACCCTGAGAGTCATTTAACCTTCGTCCAGTGCACTCTGGACGGTGCCCAGCAGGTCGTGCCACGACTGGATGAACTTAGAGACACCATCTCGTTCCAACTCGGTGGTCACCGCGCTCATGTCGATACCCACTGCTGCTAGCCCAGCCATGACGTCCTCGGCGTGTGCAAAGAAACCCGTAACCCGATCGCCTGCAACGGCTGCTCCCTGGTTGGTGGCAAGCAAGGTCTTTTCCGGCATGGTGTTGACGGTCTGTGCAACAGCAAGCTCGGTGACATACAAAGCATCCGGGAGAGCGGGGTCCTTGACACCCGTCGACGCCCAGAGCGGCCGCTGGGGATTCATTCCAGCACTGCTGAGGGCCATGCCACCCTCTTCTGCGTGACGCTTGAGAAACAACTGATAGGCGAGCCTCGCATTAGCAATGGCGGCCAGGGATCGAAGGGCAGTTGCCTCGGGCGTTCCTTCCGCGTCGAGAGCGGCATCAACAGCGGAGTCGACGCGCGAAACAAAGAACGACGCGACAGAGAAAATCTTCGAAATATCTATGCCAGCGGCGTGAGCTTTTTCCACCCCAGCGAAGTAGGCATCCATTACCTTGTCGTAGCGTTCGAGACTAAAAATCAAGGTCACATTGACGCTGATTCCCGCTCCGATGACCTCGGTAATTGCGGGCAACCCTTCCACGGTTGCAGGAATCTTGATCATGAGGTTCGGTCGATCAACCCGCTGCCAGAGTTCGTGAGCCTGGGCGATGGTTCCCGCTGTGTCGGTGGCTAGTAGCGGCGATACCTCGAGAGACACGCGACCGTCTTGTCCGCCGGAGCGCTCAAACACGGGCTCCAGAAGGTCACAGGCCGCTTGAACATCCGAGATCATGATGTCAAACACCGCTTCCTCAGCGGAGGACCCAGCGGCCTTGCTCTTGGCAATCAGGTCGCCGTAGTCAGAACTCCCGGCAACAGCTCCAGCAAAAATGGTGGGGTTACTGGTCACCCCCACGACGTTGTGGCTGGCCATCAGGGCGGCAAGCGAACCAGAGTTCAGCCGATCCCGGGAGAGATCGTCGAGCCAGATGCTGACGCCGAGCTCTGCTAGGAGGGCTGTGGGGGAGGTGCTCATGATGTCGAACCTTTCGAAGAGTACATACTGTCGTTGGCGGCCTGAACAATCTTGTCGGTGGTGATACCAAATTCCCGATACAGGGTTTGGTAATCAGCGGAAGCACCAAAGTGCTCCAGGGAGACACATCGTCCATGTGAACCCACATACTTGTGCCAGGTCAGGGCCAGTCCCGCTTCGACCGACACCCGAGCGGTGACGGCCGGGGGCAACACCTGATCACGGTAAGCCTGGGGTTGTTCCTCGAACCACTCCACGCAGGGCATGGACACAACGCGCGTTGGGGTTCCAGCCGCTTCCAATGTCTCCCGTGCGTCCAAGGCCAACGAAACCTCGGATCCCGTTGCAACCAGAATGACCTCGGGTGCCCCTGTCGAAGCTTCAGCAAGGACGTAGCCACCGTGCTGTGTGAAAGACGCAGAGGCAAGAGTGTTTCCTGAGGCGGCGCCCTTACCTCGGTCGAGGACGGGAACCCCTTGACGGGTCAGCGCGATACCTGAAGGGCCGCTGGTGCGCTCGAGCATTGTTTTCCATGCCCACGCTGTCTCGGTCGCATCGCCCGGGCGCACAATAGAGAGCCCCGGGATCGCTCTCAGACTCGCCAGCTGTTCAACCGGTTGGTGGGTGGGGCCGTCTTCTCCCAGACCGATGGAATCATGGGTCCACACATAGATGGCGGGAACGCCCATGAGCGCTGCCAGCCTGACCGCCGGGCGCATGTAGTCGCTGAATATGAGGAAGGTGCCAGCAAAAGGCCTGGTGGGGCCGTGCAAGGCAATGCCATTGAGGATGGAGGCCATCGCGTGTTCTCTGATGCCAAAGTGCAGCACGCGACCAGCGGGAGATGCAGTCCACTCTGACGTGGACCGGTTCGCAGGAGCAAAGGACAGCGCACCCTTGATTGTCGTGAGGTTTGATTCTGCTAAGTCAGCAGATCCTCCCCACAGCTCAGGCATGTGAGCTGCAAGAGCGTTGATGACCACACCGGACGCCTGCCTGGTGGCAACCTGGGCCCCAGCCTCAAAGCTCGGCAGGACTGCTTCTAGATCAGGCAACTCCGATGCAAGCAGACGCCGTAGCAGCGCGTGCTCATCCAGGTGTGTTGCTGCCCATTGGTCGAATTTCAGATCCCATTCGGCTCTTCTGTTCAGCGACCGGGCGAGAAGGCCACGAGTGTGTTCCAGGACGTCATCGCCCACCACAAAGGATTCTGTTTCGGGGAAACCCAGGACCCTCTTGACGGCGCTGACCTCATCAGCACCGAGCGCTGAACCATGAATCTTCCCGGTGTTTTGCTTGGTGGGGGCAGGCCAACCAATCACCGTCTTCACGGTAATAATCGAGGGCCGGTCGGTTTCTTTCTTCGCTTCGGCGATAGCCTGGAAGAGGGCATCGACGTCCTCGGTGTAGTGATCAGAATCACCAAAGTCAATTGTCTGCACGTGCCAGCCATAGGCCTCGTATCGCTTCGATACGTCTTCGGAGAAGGCGATGTTGGTGTCGTCTTCAATTGAAATTTGATTGGCGTCATAGAGCACAACTAGGTTTCCCAAACCCTGGTGACCCGCGAGAGCAGCTGCCTCAGCACTCACACCCTCTTGGATGTCACCGTCGCTCGCAATGACGTAGATGAAGTGATCGAAAACCGATTCGCCTGTAGGACAGCCGGGGTCAAAAAGGTTCCGCTCGAAACGGCTGGCATAGGCAAAGCCTGTCGCTGACGCGAGTCCCTGCCCTAGGGGTCCGGTGGTGATCTCAACGTGGTCCGTGTGGCCATATTCGGGGTGACCGGGAGTCTTTGAGCCCCAGGTGCGCAATGCTTTGAGGTCGTCGATCTCGAGTCCGAGGCCGCCCAGATAGAGCTGGACATACTGGGTCAGTGACGAGTGACCCGCAGAAAGAATAAAGCGGTCACGACCCAGCCATTGGGAATCGTTCGCGTCGATGTCCATGACCTTCTGGTACAGCAAATACGCCAGGGGAGCGAGGCTCATCGCGGTGCCGGGGTGGCCATTACCCACCTTCTCCACCGCGTCGACTGCGAGCAGGCGAGCGGTATCGACCGCTTTCCGATCAAGGTCGGAAAAAACAGAAGGCATGTCTACACAACTTTCCAGAATGTCAGGAGGTGGGGGTGACCAGCAAGGCTCATCGATGCCCCCGTCAGCCCTGCCAGTATATAGAAACCGGGCCAGGTCTCCTCAGTTCCAGGCGTTCAGGGAGCCTTGGGGTTTCTCACTCTAGACTGGCATCTCCAGCACCGAGGAAATTGATGACCCAGACCCTTCAGCCGGCCACCCCCCGGGCCCGTCCGTCGTTAACTCGTGTGGTGAAGGCGTATGTGGCATTGACGAAGCCTCGTGTAATCGAGCTTTTGTTGGTCACAACCGCCCCAGTGATGATCCTTGCCGAGCGCGGTTTCCCTAGTGTCTGGCTGATCCTTGCGACCCTGTTTGGCGGTGCGTTGAGCGCCGGGAGCGCGAATGCGTTCAACATGGTCATTGATCAAGACATCGACAAGATTATGGGGCGTACTCAATCTCGTCCGCTGGTGACTGGAGAACTCACCCCGCGCCAGGCTGTTGTGTTTGCGTGGGTACTGGGTGGAGTTTCTTTCGCCTGGCTGTGGGGCTTCACCACCTGGTTGGCCGCGGTCCTCTCGGTTCTTGCTATTGCCTTTTACGTTTTTGTCTACACGCTGTGGCTGAAGCGTCGCAGCGAACAGAACATCATCTGGGGTGGAATTGCCGGATGTTTCCCTGTGCTCATTGGGTGGTCTGCGGTAACCGGCTCGTTGGCCTGGGAGCCCATCATCTTGTTCCTCGTTGTTTTCTTGTGGACCCCGCCGCACTATTGGCCGCTATCGATGAAATACAGGGACGACTACGCGAGTGTCGACGTCCCCATGCTGGGGGTTGTCCGCAGTGCTCCAGTCGTGGGTCTTCAAGTGATTCTTTACGCATGGGCCACAGTCGTTGCCTCGGTGATACTGATCCCGGTTGCTCCGATGGGGATGATTTACACGGTCGTAGCCGTGGGCTCTGGGGCCTGGTTCATCTTCGAATCACACCGCCTGTATCAGCGCGCTTTGGCGGGTCAGGAAGTGAAGCCCATGCGGGTCTTTCACTCGAGTATTAGCTACTTGACCCTGCTGTTTGTAGCAGTGGGTGTTGACCCTCTTCTTCCGCTCTAGGAGCTTCGAGGCGCTGGGAAAGCAATAGTGATGTGGCTAGGGCCACCAAAACCGCTGCGAGAACCATGTGTACTCCCACAAACAGCTCAGGCAAACCGTTCCTGGCCTGATACAGGCCCACCCCTACCTGAAGCACAGTGACCCCGAGCAAGCCGGTTGCAGTGGCGCGGAAGCGTGGGCTGCCTACCCCGGCAAACCAGGCCAATGCCACCAGTGTCACGACAAGCCCGGTGACGATATAAGACGGCCAGGCGTGCAGGTGTTGTAATAGCGACGAATCAAGCCCGTTTCTGGCCGAACCCGCATCTCCAGCGTGGGGACCCGAGCCCGTGGTTAGAATCCCCATCACGATGGACAGGCCAAGCACCCCAAACAAAGCACCCGACATAACTCGGACGGGCTCTGGAACACCCCATTGGGCAGTCTTTGGCCCTACTCGAACCCGGTACAGCAAGACGGCCGCTAACCCCACGAGCACAGCTGACAGCAAATAGTGCAGGCCCACCACATAGGGGTTGAGGTTGGTCAGCACCGTGATGCCACCAATCACGGCCTGACCAGGAATTCCTAGCCCAAGCGCCAGCGATAAGCGGAAGAGCTCAGGTCGTTCACGGCGGAGCCTGAGGACAAAAGCAAACATCACAATCGCGATAAGGATGAGGACAAATGTCAGGAGTCGGTTACCAAATTCGATGATTCCGTGAAAGCCCATTTCTGCCGTCGTGACAAAAGAATCTTCGGTGCAGCGGGGCCAGGTTGGACACCCCAGACCAGAACCGGTCAAACGCACGGCTCCGCCCGTGCCAATAATAAGAATCTGAGACACCAAGGATGCCCACGCAAAAACGCGCACCCGCCTGTCAATCAAACCAGGAAGCCAGTTCCACAGGCTTTTCACGGTTAATCCCCTTCACATGTTGGTGTCTCGGACGATACACTGAGCATCTGGCGGTAATGTAGCTGCCACGTGGGCCCAGCCCGCTTTCTCACTCTTATTGCATTGTAAAAGATGAAACCTGAAGAGTGCTGGAAGCCAGCGGGAGCCCATTGCACGTCTATATCTGAAGGGGAGAGTCATGTCTGATGTACTACTCGACCGACCCGAGCTCGAAGGGCTCGGTAATTACGAATTTGGTTGGCACGACGAGAACGATGCCGGTAAAGAGGCCAAACGCGGTCTTTCTGAAACCGTTGTGCGCGACATCTCTGCACTGAAGAACGAGCCCGAATGGATGCTCGAGACCAGGCTGAAGGGTCTGTCCCTTTTCGAGAAGAAGCCGATGCCGTCCTTTGGTGCTGACCTCTCCGGGATTCACTTCGACACCATCAAGTATTTTGTCCGCTCCACCGAGCGTCAGGCTCAAACGTGGGAGGACCTTCCCGAAGAGATTCGCAACACCTACGAAAGACTCGGCATTCCCGAGGCCGAGCGCTCTCGTCTCGTAGCCGGTGTGGCAGCGCAGTACGAATCCGAAGTTGTCTATCACCAGATCCGTGAGGATCTAGAGGAGCAGGGAGTGTTGTTCCTCGACACCGATACCGCTCTTCGTGAGCACCCAGAGTTTTTCACCGAGTACTTCGGAACCGTTATTCCCTCGGGCGACAACAAGTTCGCCGCGTTGAACACCGCAGTGTGGTCGGGTGGTTCGTTTGTGTATGTTCCACCCGGTGTGCACGTGGAGATTCCGCTGCAGGCCTATTTCCGCATCAACACCGAGAACATGGGTCAGTTCGAGCGCACTCTAATCATTGCGGACGAGGGCTCCTACGTTCACTACATCGAGGGCTGCACCGCACCCGTGTATTCCTCCGACTCCTTGCACTCCGCCGTTGTGGAAATCATCGTGAAGAAGAACGCTCGCGTTCGCTACACGACCATCCAGAACTGGTCCACCAACGTATACAACCTGGTGACCAAGCGTGCGATTGCACACGAAGGCGCAACCATGGAGTGGATTGACGGCAACCTCGGATCCAAGGTCACCATGAAATACCCCTCCGTATTCCTTGTTGGAGAGCGCGCCAAGGGAGAGACCCTGTCGGTTGCCTTCGCAGGCCCCGGTCAGCACCAGGATGCTGGAGCCAAGATGATCCATATGGCTCCGCACACCACGTCCTCGATTGTGTCTAAATCCATTGCCAGGGGTGGTGGACGAGCCGGTTACCGGGGCGAAGTCCGGATGGATGCCAATGCACACCACTCGGCCAACACCGTGCGCTGTGACGCACTCTTGATTGACACCATCTCGCGCAGTGATACCTACCCCGCCATCGATATTCGTGTCGATGACGTCCAGTTGGGCCACGAAGCAACCGTGTCCAAGGTGAGTGCAGAACAGCTGTTCTACTTGCAAAGCCGCGGTCTCGCTGAAGACGAAGCAATGGCAATGATTGTGCGAGGCTTTATCGAGCCCATCGCACGGGAACTCCCGATGGAGTATGCGCTGGAGCTCAACAAACTTATTGAAATGAATATGGAAGGCTCTGTCGGCTAAATGAGCTCAACCACCACCAGCGACACCACCAGACCGGTGGGGTCGCACGATAACAGCGCGGATTCCACGCCTCCCGTTCAAACCAGATCGGAACGGTTTCGATCAGCCGACCCCGCCGATTTTGCTGCCGTGACAGGGCGTGAACCCGAGTGGAAACTGACTCCGGTAACGAAGCTTCGCCCCCTCATCGACGATGCACTCGATGGTTCGGCCTACTCAGTTGACTTCACGCCCGATGCCGGAGCGACCCTTGAGTGGGTCCCTGTCTCAGACGTGATTCGTGGCGTTGCAGGGCTGGCCGAGGACAAGGCCTCAGCTAACGCCTGGTCAGCGACGAAAGAGGTGTGCGTCGTCACTCTGTCAGGCGATGGATCAGAACCCGTCCATCTGCACAGACGAGACCTAGGGCAGGTCGCCAGGGCTGGGCACACGATTATCGCTGCCACGGAGAACTCTCACAAGACACTTGTCGTCCACTCCAGTGGTGACGCCTTACTGGGTGAGAATGTCGAGTTTGACCTGCGTAATGGCTCAACGCTGACCGTGGTTTTTGTTCAGGAATGGAACCAAGGCGCGATTCATTACGCCAACCACTTTGGGACGATTGCCAAGGATGCCGTGTTGACCTACATTTCGGTCAGTCTCGGTGGGGATGTTGTGGTGGTGAACCCCTCCATCACCCTGGCTGGTCAGGGTTCTGAGGCTCATCTATGGGGAGCGTACTTCGCCGACCACTCGCAACACTTAGAACACCGCGTCTATGTCCACCACGAGGGCCCCCAGACTGTGTCGAGGGTTTCCTACAAGGGTGCCTTGCACGGCAAGGGTGCGAGGACAGTCTGGATCGGCGACGTATTGATCGGCTCTGGGGCTGTGGGGACCGACAGCTACGAGCAAAATCGGAATCTGGTGTTGAGCGAAGGAACCCGTGCGGATTCGATTCCGAACTTAGAAATCAAAACGGGAGACATCCAAGGTGCCGGGCACGCCAGTGCAACCGGGCGCTTTGATGACGAACAGCTTTTCTACCTCCAGTCCCGAGGAATCGAAGAGATCGAAGCGAGACGCCTCGTCGTCATGGGCTTCATGGTCGATGTGATCTCCAAGATTCCAGTAGCAGAACTGGTGAGCGACCTCACGTCGAAGATTGTGAACAAGCTTGAGCGAACGGAGAAAACCGCATGAGCGGCATAAAGGTCTGCAAGGCAGACGATCTCCAGGTCAAGACAGCCATCAAGGTCACCATTGATGGCGCTCCGATCGCGCTTGTGCGGGATTCCGCCGGCGACATTCACGCCATTGGCGACACCTGCAGTCACGGCGAAATTTCCCTCGCTGAAGGTTTTGTGGAGGATGCCACTTTGGAATGTTGGGCGCACGGCTCAAAGTTCGATCTCACCAGCGGAAAACCACTCAATTTTCCGGCCTTTGAGCCGGTACCGGTGTATGCGGTCTCCATCGTTGATGGTGACGTCTATATCGATCCCACTCCACTTGGCGTAACCAACGAGGCATAAGGATAAGAATGAGCACCCTGGACATCAGAGACCTGCACGTATCCATCGAGACAGAAGGCGGTCTCGTAGAAATTCTTCGCGGAATCAACCTGACTATGAAAGACGGCGAAACCCACGCCATCATGGGTCCAAACGGCTCGGGAAAGTCGACCCTGGCGTACACGATTGCCGGTCACCCTCGCTACCTGGTCAAAAAAGGCTCCATCACGCTCGATGGCAACGACGTGTTGAGCATGAGTGTGGACGAGCGTGCGAAAGCAGGTCTCTTCCTCGCCATGCAATACCCAGTCGAAATTCCCGGGGTCAGTGTCAGCAACTTTTTGCGCTCTGCTAAAACAGCCCTGGATGGTAAAGCCCCGGCACTTCGCGAGTGGGTTAAGGATCTCCGTGGAGCAATGGATGCTCTGCGCATGGAGCCCGGGTTTGCTGAGCGGAACGTGAACGAAGGCTTCTCCGGTGGAGAAAAGAAGCGTCACGAGATTATGCAGCTCGAGTTGCTGAAGCCGCGCTTCGCCGTGTTGGACGAAACGGACTCAGGCCTCGACGTGGACGCGTTGAAGATTGTGGCTGAAGGTGTCAATCGGGCGAAGGAGACCACTGGTCTCGGCGTCCTCCTGATTACCCACTACACAAGAATCTTGCGCTACATCACGCCGGATTTTGTGCACGTCGTTGTGGGCGGAAAAATCGCAGAAAGCGGGGGAGCGGAGCTAGCCGATCGTCTTGAGAGCGAAGGCTACGACCGCTACCTGCAGCCGGCGTCGAAGTAAACAAGGCAATAAGGGGATTCCAGATGAGCACGGTCGCACTCAGTGATGAACGTTTTGACACCATTCAAGAGAGTTTGAAGGACGTCATTGACCCCGAACTCGGGGTCAATATTGTTGACCTTGGACTGATCTATGACCTGTCGTGGGACGATGAAGAAGATGCACTGATCATCAGCATGACCCTGACATCTGCTGGGTGCCCCTTGACCGATGTCATCGAGGAAGAGATGGGCAAAGCTCTCGATAACGTGGTGGAGCGTTTTCGGATCAACTGGGTGTGGATGCCGCCCTGGGGCCAGGAAAAGGTTACGGCCGACGGTCGTGACATGATGAGGGCTCTCGGTTTTTCTATTTAGCACCCTTCCCGGTGCCGATTCCAGGTGATGATTAATGCTTCAGGTCGATGACCTTCAAATCAGGCTGGGCGCCCGCGTGCTCCTGGACGATGTCTCCTTTCGTGTTGACACGGGCGACAAGGTGGGATTGGTCGGCCGAAATGGCGCCGGTAAAACCACGCTGACCAGGGTCATTTCGGGAGAAATGCAACCCACCGGCGGAAAAATTACTGTCACGGGTGAGGTGGGATACCTGCCTCAAGATCCCCGCGTTGGCGACCCCGCCGACACCGCGCGGACCAGAATCCTTGATGCTAGGGGCCTTGGCCAGTTGATGGTCGGGATGACCGAAGCCTCCCATGCGATGGCGAGTAGCGACGAAGACGTAGCAGCTAAGGCCATGAAGCGGTACAGCCAGCTGAACGACGCTTTTCTGGTCAATGGTGGATACCAGGCTGAAGCAGAAGCAGCAGCGATCGCATCTCACCTAAATCTTCCACCGGGGATTCTGGAACAAGCCTTGGGTACGCTGTCCGGTGGCCAACGCCGTCGGATCGAACTTGCGCGGATTCTCTTTCAGAACGCACCGTTGATGGTTCTGGATGAGCCCACCAACCACCTCGATGCCGATTCTGTCGTGTGGCTTCGCCAGTTCCTGCAAACCTATGCCGGAGGGGTGATCGTCATATCCCACGACGTGGCCCTGGTCGAAGAAACTGTGAATCGGGTCTTTTACCTGGACGCCCAACGGTCCACCATTGACGTCTACAACATGTCATGGAAAAACTATCTCCGCCAGCGCGAAGCCGACGAAGAGCGTCGCCGTAAAGAGCGGACCATCACCGAGAAAAAAGCAACCTCGCTGCAGTTGCAGGCGGCAAAATTCGGAGCGAAGGCGAGCAAGGCAGCCGCGTCCCATCAGATGGTGGCGCGAGCAGAGCGGATGCTTGCAAGCCTCGATGACGTGAGGACCATAGACAAGGTCGCGAAGCTCCGCTTCCCCGATCCGGCACCGTGCGGAAAGACGCCGTTGTTCGGGCACAATCTCTCAAAGTCCTATGGCTCTCTGGAGATCTTCACCGCTGTTGACCTAGCCATCGACCGTGGCTCCAAGGTCGTTATTTTGGGTCTGAATGGTGCCGGCAAGACCACTCTGCTACGCATTCTTGCCGGAGTTGATGCTCCCGACACAGGGGAAATTGAGCCCGGTCACGGTCTTCGGATTGGTTATTACGCCCAAGAACACGAAACACTGGATATCGGCAGAAGCGTCTTGGAAAACATGCTGAGCGCTGCACCCAATTTAGGAGAAACCGAGGCTAGGAAGGTCCTGGGGTCTTTCTTGTTCACCGGTGATGACGTCCACAAGCCCGCGGGAGTTCTCTCCGGTGGCGAAAAGACGAGATTGTCCCTGGCAACACTGGTCGTGTCCCAAGCCAATGTCTTGCTACTGGATGAGCCGACCAACAACTTGGACCCCGCCAGTCGCGAAGAAATCCTGGACGCTCTCGCACACTACTCAGGTGCGGTTGTGTTGGTCAGCCACGATGACGGCGCTGTTCTGGCGTTGAACCCAGAACGGGTTCTGATCATGCCAGACGGCGTGGAAGACCACTGGAATGTTGAATATCAGGAACTCATCTCACTCGCCTAGAGACGAATCGTCTCGAGCAGGGCATCTTCCTCATCGGCGTCACTGCGCTTACGGGGAAGAGTGGGGAGGATCCCCAGATTGGCCCTGTGTTCCGTGCGCAACAGCCAGAAATAGGCAAAAAACGCCATCCCCGCAAAGACAAACCATTGCAGGGTATAGCTCAGGTGTGGGCCTTCATCCGGAACAGGTTTTATCGGTGGAATACCAGCACGTGCACCAGGGGAATCTTCGTCCACCAACTGAAGGTAAAAGACCGGTTCGATGGGGTAGTCCAGAAGGCTCTGGTAAGCCACCAGGTCGATGCTCGATAGCTGGCCCGCCGGGGCCCCTCGGCCCACCAGGGTTGGTTCAGCGGGCTTCAGTCTGCCCGTAAGCGACACGGTTCCCGTTGGCGGCTCTGGCACGCTATCGGGATAGTCGGTGGTTTCTCCAGTCGGGACCCACCCGCGATTGATCGCGATTGTTTCACCGGTGGCAGTTCGAATGGGCAGCAGAATCTCGAACCCCACCTGGCCACTGCGCGGCCTGGTTCGAACCAAGACTTGATCCTCGGGGACATAAATACCCTGGACTAGGACAGGTTTCCACTCATCATCCGCACTGTAGGAGCCTCCGTTGGAGAGAAAACCCTTCACCGGAGTGGGTGGCAGATCGTAGTTCGCTGTCACTGTCTCGATGATGGACACGGCCGCTTCCCTGCGATCCCACTGCCAGGCTCCAAAGAACCCAGCGACGATGGAAAACACCACGGTCAGGGCGAGGTAGCCAAGCCAGCGGGGGGTGAGCGCCAGAGCCAGCATCAGTTCAGTGTCTCTGTGAAATCTTGCATTCTCACCGGAAAGCCCCGCTGTTGGAGGTAGCCCTCAAAGAATGTCTTGTGTTCCTCGCACGAGAGCCAGACCTTCTCCCGATCAGCAGAGTGGATTTTCGGATTTCTCCATAAGACCCGCCAGGAGGGCGACGCGGTGCATCCAGAACGAGAACACCGAACCACATCTGTACTACCGCCAGGAATGATCACTGCGCTTTGTAGACGCTCACAGTCCCAGGACGAAGCGGAGTGGCTGTCTTAGGGTCGTTGGTTACGACATTGGCTGCGACCACTGCCACATAAGGCAACAAAATCGCCCCGAGCGCAGGGAGGAGTAACCACCATCCTGACACGAGAAAACAAGCGCCAATACAGGCCAACCGGATGCCCATTGCAAGCGAGTATTTAAGCATTCGAGAGCGCCGCTCAGCCTCGGGTGGAGTCCCGAGCGTAGTAACCGAATGGGAGATAGTCATCGTGTTCATATCGTAGAGGAGTTACCTGCCATTAAGCTTGGGATTTATGACATCAGGCAGAACAGTTCTCGTCACCGGAGGTAACCGGGGGATTGGCTATTCCATAGCCCAGCGTTTCCTCGATGATGGCTACACTGTGGCCGTCACCGCACGCTCTGGAGAGGGTCCCCCTGGGGTCTTGACTGTGCGAGCAGACGTGACGGATGGCGAGAGCCTGGATCGAGCGATCGCCGAGGTTGAAAAGGCGCACGGCCCGATCAGTGTTTTGGTAGCAAACGCGGGCATCACGAGAGACACTCTCTTGATGCGGATGAGCGACGAGGATTTTGACGACGTCATCACTACGAACCTCGGGGGAGTGTTCAAAGTGGTCAAGCGGTGCATCAAGTCCATGATCAAGGCCAGGCATGGTCGGATCATTCTGATTTCCAGCGTTGTGGGGCTGTACGGGTCGGCTGGTCAGGTCAACTACGCCTCGTCAAAGTCTGCCCTTGTTGGTTTCGCCCGCTCTCTCACCAGGGAGTTGGGCTCGAGAGGAATTACGACCAATGTGGTGGCGCCCGGTTTCATCAACACAGATATGACCAAGGAGCTTCCCGAGCAACAACAAGAGGCCTACAAAGCAGCTATTCCTGCCGGCCGTTTTGCTGAGCCCTCGGAGGTAGCGGGTGTCGTGTCCTGGCTGGCGTCAGATGACGCCGCCTATATCTCAGGAGCCGTTATCCCCGTGGATGGCGGACTCGGGATGGGCCACTAAAGGTCTATAAAACCGAGAACGTCAAGGACTTGGCGAAGGTCGGGAGTGTCAATAGATATGTCGGCTGCCTCTTTCGCCAAAGCCTTGGCCATGAACGCAATGCCCAGACCGGCTTCGCGCAGCATCACAACATCGTTGCCACCATCGCCAATGGCAACGGTCTGATCCGTGGGAATGTGATACTTCATCGCCCACTCATGCAGAGTCTCTGCTTTGCGAGTGGCAGTAACAATGTCTCCCACAAGACGACCAGTGAGGACCCCGTTTGCAATCTCCAGGGTGTTGGCACGGTGATGATCGAGACCAAGTTCTAGCGCCAGAGGATCAATCATCTGGTGAAAGCCCCCGGAGACGGCACCCACGATGTGTCCGTGGGCATGCAGAACCTCGATGAGTTCCTTCGCTCCATCCGTTATTCTGACGGCCTTCACAGCCTGGTGGATCTGGTCTTCCGTTATACCTTCGAGGAGCGCAACTCGCTTGGCGAGGCTGTTCGAAAAATCAATCTCGCCTCGCATCGCTGAGGCTGTGATGGCCACCACATCAGCGGCGGCTTCCTTAGAAACAAACTCTGCGAGCAGGTCGATGCCTTCATCTCTGGTGAGGGTGGAATCAACATCCAACACAATCAGAAGTTGCTTCGTGCTCACGCAGTAATCACCGTTCCTTTGGAAACGACGGTGACCCCGTGTTCAGAAATTGTGAATCCCCGAGCCCGATCGAGCTGTTGGTCAACCCCCACGGTCGCACCGGGTTCTACGACGACCTCTTTATCGAGAATTACCTTTCGCACAATGGCGCCTTGGCCGATCTCCACCCGCTCAAACAAAATCGAATCAGACACCTCGGCACCCGAGAAGATCTTCACCCAGGGGCCAAGGACGCTCCTGGAAACCGTGGCGCCCACCACATAACAACCCAGCGAGACTGTCGACTCAGACAGGCTTCCAGGGTTGCCCATGGCATCCTGGACAAACTTTGCCGGGGGAGAGTTCCACTGCTGGGAATAAATAGGCCAGTCCTGGTTGAACAGGTTGAACACTGGGTCCTTTGACACCAAGTCCTGGTGGGCGTCAAAGAACGCATCAATGGTTCCCACATCACGCCAGTAAAAGCGGTCCCATTCACGCGCACCGGGAACGAGGTTTCTATTCAGGTCATAGACGCCTGCTTCGCCCTGGGCCACAAAGTTCGGGATGATGTTGCCCCCCATGTCGTGCTCGGATTCGACATCTTTACTATCTGAGACAACAGCGTCCACCAAAGCGCTTGTGGTGAAAACGTAGTTGCCCATGGAGGCAAGGATTTCGTCGGGGGAGTCGGTTAATCCTTCAGCGACCTTGGGCTTTTCAGCAAAGGACCCAATTCTGTGCGGGTCCGCGGGATCAAGTGTGATCACCCCAAATTGGTCAGAAAGCTCTTTCGGCTGGCGAATACCGGCGACGGTCACCCCCGCGCCGCTGGCGATGTGGGCTTCAATCATTTGCTGGAAATCCATCCGATACACGTGATCGGCTCCCACAACCACCACAATGTCGGGTTTTTCATCCCTGATCAGGTTCATGCTCTGCAAAATGGCATCTGCTGAGCCTGCGAACCATCTCTTGCCCAGACGCTGTTGCGCCGGAACCGAGGCCACATAGGCGTTCAGCATCCCGCTCAAACGCCAGGTCTGGGAGACATGCCGGTCGAGAGAGTGCGATTTGTATTGAGTGAGAACCACGATTTGGCGCAAACCAGAGTTGATGAGGTTGGAGATTGCGAAGTCCACCAAGCGGTAGTGCCCAGCGAAGGGGACAGCCGGTTTTGCTCGATCTGCCGTAAGCGGCATGAGTCGCTTGCCCTCGCCTCCGGCGAGGACAATACCGAATACTTTCGGTTGCGCCATTCCCCCAGCGTAGACGATGGGGGGGCTCACCTGAGGCGTTTGTGGCGGTGGAGTAGGCTTGGGGGAATTATGGCGACGGTAGCTTCTCTCGATGGCGTGTCAGTGGTTCGCGATGGTCGAGCAATTCTGTCCGATATTTCATGGACTATCGACCAGTCCGAGCGGTGGGTGGTTCTCGGTCCCAATGGCGCCGGAAAGACCACACTTCTCAGCCTTCTGGCATCGTTCAATCACCCTTCCACCGGCCAGGTCGTTGTGTTGGGGGAGACAATGGGCTCCACTGATGTTTTTGAGCTGCGTCCTCGAGTGGGCTTCGCCTCGAGCGATATGGCCAGGCGAATACCCGCCAATGAAACTGTCCTCGATGCTGTTCTCACGGCAGCCTGGGGTGTGACAGGTCGATGGACCGAAGAGTACGAAGACATCGACAACCGTCGGGCCATGAGGGTGTTGCAAGAGTGGCGCTTAGATCATCTCGCGGAGCACCGTGTGGGAACCCTGTCTGATGGGGAACGTAAAAGAGTCCAAATCGCTCGTTCGGTGATGACTGACCCTGAGCTTCTGCTGCTCGATGAGCCAGCAGGCAGCCTGGACGTGGGTGCCCGTGAGGACGTCATTGAAATGTTGGATCATTTTGCGAGCGAGCCAAACTCACCAGCAATGGTGATGGTCACCCACCATGTTGAAGAGATTCCGCAGGGATTCACCCACCTGTGTGTGATTGCCAACGGCACAATTGTGAAGAAGGGTCCTATTGAAGAAACCCTCACCGGCGAGATAATGAGTGAGGCTTTTGGCAGACCGCTGTCGATCACTCATAACGCCGGTAGGTTTCAGGCAACAGCGTTGTGAAATTCCTGGTAAAGTAACGATTTGGCCAGAAGTCCTCTGAGAACCCAGGTTCTCACCATCACAAGGAATTTGAGTAATGAGAGCTGACATTCACCCCACCTACGTCCCGGTCGTGTTCCGCGACCTCACCTCGGGTGAGACCTTCCTTACACGTTCAACCCTGACTAGTGAGAAGACCATTGACCTAGATGGCACTACGTATCCTGTTGTGGACGTGGAAATCTCCAGCGCATCACACCCGTTCTACACGGGTAAGCAGCGCATTCTCGACTCTGCTGGTCGGGTGGAGAAGTTCAACCAGCGCTTCAAGAACTTCGGTGGCAAGTAACTAGAGCCGAACTGGCCAGTCACCGTTCGCGGTGAAGCCTGGTTCACCCTTGTTTCGCCGGAAGCTCTGATAGTTCTCTGCCCAGTCCTTCGACCACTGAATCTGCTGGTCGTGCAACCACTCTGCATCTCCGGTGAATTTGTCAGCGTGGGTCGCCACAATCGCTTGTGCCACTCTGCCCGCTGCAATCGCATCCGCATCGGCGGTATGAGAGTCATCCAGAGGAACCAGGTAGTGCGCTGCGGCCATGGATAGGGTGCGTTTCCCCCGTCGATACGGATCAACAGCTCGGTCGATGACCAGTGGGTCAATGATTGGGCGAGGATTCTCAAGCGGCTCTAGCCCGTAGCGGAGCGCTTCGTGGTGCACGATCGAGAAATCATACGTCGCGTTGTACGCGACGATCGGAAGCGAACGCTCGAGGTAGCCGGCGAGAACGGACCGGATTTCTGACACAACTTCCCTGGCGTTTTGACCATCGCGCTGGGCAATCTCCGTCGTCACACCGTGCACTGCCGCAGCTTGCTCGGGAATCGGAATCCCAGGATCTGCAAGCCATGAGTGGGACTCGATAGGCACGCCATCGCGGTCAATGACTCCCACAAACGAGGTAACAATACGAGCGTGGCGGGTATCAAGACCCGTGGTTTCCGTGTCGAAGACTACGAGGGTGTCGCTCCAGTTGGCCATAGACGAAAGCCTAGGCCACAGACGCTTTCACGCCGTGGAGCGATACCCAATAGAAGCTTTGGGCTGGCAAGGTCAAGGTGAGTACTCCTTGTTCGTTAGGAGCTGGGAACGACCCTCCGCCCATCACATCCACCACCCGAGCCGCTCTGAACTGCTCTGGCAGAGTCAAGGACACTGCCACCGGGTGGTGGGCAAAGGAATACAGACACAAAATAGTCTCTGGCCTTTCCCCCTGGCGGGTATCGCTCGCGGGCAAATCCCGAATGAAGGCCAAAGCAGAGGGGTTATCTGTGGGAACCACAGTCATAGATCCCACACCGAAGACGGGGTGGGTCTTGCGAAGGTGAACGAGGTTGCGAACCCAGTGCAGGAAGGACGCTTGCTGAGCCAACTGGGTCTCCACGTTCCCCATGGCGTAGTGATAGACCAAGGATTGAACGACTGGTAGATACAATTTGCCGGGGTCAGCAGAGGAGAACCCAGCGTTACGATCGGGTGTCCAGTGCATGGGCGTCCTCGAAGAATCCCTATCCTCAAGCCAAATGTTGTCACCCATGCCAATTTCATCGCCGTAGTACAAAAACGGGCTTCCCGCCAGCGAGAGCAACAGCGCGTAGGCAAGCTGCAGTTCTGCCCTGGAATTATCGAGCAGGGGAGCGAGCCTGCGTCTGATGCCCACGTTGACCCGCATCCTGGGGTCATAGGCATACCAGCCGTACAGGGCTTGGCGCTCTTCCTCGGTCACCATTTCCAAGGTCAACTCATCGTGGTTGCGAAGAAAGACACCCCATGTTGCTCCCGGTGGGACGTGGGTGGTCTCTGACAAGACCTCATTAAGGCTCGCGGTTTGTTGTGAGCGAAGAGCATAGAAAATTCTTGGCATGATCGGGAAATCAAAGGCCATGTGGCACTCCGGCTCCTCCTCGGTGCCAAAGTATTCAGCGACCTCTCGTGGCCACTGATTGGCTTCCGCAATCAGAACCCGGCCAGGAAATTCCTGGTCAATCATGGACCGGAAATTCTTCAGGAACTCGTGGGTTTCTGGTTCGCTCTCCCCAGAACCCTCATCTGACTCATAGAGGTAGGGAATGGCATCTAACCGGAAGCCATCGACCCCCATCCCCAACCAAAAACGTGCGATGTCCGCAACTTCTTCGTGGACTCTGGGGTTTCGGTAATTGAGGTCCGGTTGGTGAGAGAAAAAGCGGTGGAAGAAAAACTGCCTGCGTTCGGAATCAAAAGCCCAGTTCGACACCTCGGTGTCGGTAAAGATGATCCGGATCTGTTGCCTGATCTGGTCACTGTCAGACCAGACGTAGTAGTCGCCATAAGGCCCTGTGGGGTCGTTTCTCGAGCTTTGGAACCATTCGTGAGCCACTGAGGTGTGGTTCAGGGGCAAATCCATCACAACCCTCATATTGCGGGCGTGCGCCTGGGACACCAGCTCCTGGAAATTCTCAATTGTTCCAAATTCAGGCAAGACAGACTTGAAATCAGCGACGTCGTATCCACCGTCGCGCAGGGGAGAGGAATAGAACGGTGGTAACCACAGGGCATCAACACCAAGCCATTCCAAGTAATCGAGTTTGCTGATAAGACCCGGGATATCTCCAACACCATCGCCATCACTGTCATAGAAAGCACGAACCATCACTTCATAAAAGACAGCACGGCGATACCACTGGGGGTCGTGTTCGAGGCCGCGGTGCGCAGCAGGGGCCCTGAAGTCCACAGTCATCCTTTTGTGAGCGATTTTTTGAGTGTTTGGGGCGAAGAAACTCTAAAGTACTTCGACCCGTGATGCGCCAGATATCTTCTGGAGCCGGCCCGGAGCGATCGGAAAAACGGCGGTGGCGCTGCCAGCAGCAGCCCAGAGTTCCTCAAATGCAAAAAAGTCCTCATCCATCACTGTGCGAAGGACAGTCGGGTGCCCAAAGGGTGGCACCCCACCAATGCTGTAGCCGGTTGCTGCCTTGACGGTGTCGGCATCTGCCTTCAGAAGCGTCATCCCGAGGCGTTCACCCAATGCCTCTGGATTCACCCGGTTCACACCAGAGGCCAACACCAAGAGGGGTTCTTGGTTAGCGATGAACACCAGTGATTTCACAATCGCTCCAACCGGTGCACCGACAGCGTCAGCGGCTTCCTGGGCTGTGTGGGTGCTCTCCTCATGGATGGTGATCTCTAGGTTCAACCCGGCGGTCGCCTGTCGAAAACGATTAACACCCTTAGACACCGGGGCTCACCTCTCTGGCTTCGAGTGGATTTTGGTCCACGAACTCATCATCACCAAGGGTGTGGGAAAGAATTTCCATCGGGTCGTCAAAAGCAACGAGCTCCAAGGATCCCTCGACATGACGGAAACTGTGCACCGAGCAGTTAGAGATGGGTTCCTTGTGAAGTTCCGGTGCGGCATATTCAACGACGCAGCGAATTACTGCCCCGTGGCACACCGCAACGATGTCAGCATCGGGATGCTTGATGGCAAGGTCGTGTAAAACCCGAACAGTCCTTGTCGTGACGTCCTCTCTGGATTCCCGGCCGGGGACTTCCGTTCCTGGCGGGTAGCGCCGGTCAAGATCTGCTCCACTGGAGCCTTCTGCTTCACCGTAGTTTCGCTCGATCAAGTCGGGGATGATCAAGGGTTCTGGCATACCCAACTTCGAGGAAATAATCATCGCCGTTTCTTTCGCCCGTGACAGGGGGCTCGCAACCAAGAGGTCAAAGCGGTGCTGGGAGAGAATCTCGCCCACAGCAGCTGCTTGTGCACGGCCTGTGTCATTCAGCGGGATGTCGCTCACTCCCTGAATAATTCGGTTTTTGTTCCACTCGGTCTCACCGTGGCGAACAAGAAAAAACCGAGTCATAACTCTCCTGGTAGCAGTGATTTTTCACCATTAAGGCGATCGAAGCTCTGAGGAACGCAGCCCTTGGACGAGTTTCTCAAGGGTCTCCGACGCTCCCCCTTCAATCCTAACGGTCGCCATTCGATCAGCCTTGGTCGGGCCTCTGTTAATGATGACAATCGGCAATTTTCTCTTATGAGCCAGGTGCACCAACCGCATGCCCGTATTCACCACAAGCGAGGACCCGGCAACTATCAATGCTTGAGACCTTTGGATCAAGCCCGCCGCCTGCTCAAAAACGCTGGGAGGAACAAACTCTCCAAAGAAAACAACCTCAGGCTTCAACACACCGCCACACATTTCGCACGGGGGGATGAGGAAACTGTCTGTTACGTCAACGTCAACATCGCCATCCGGTTTGACCTGACCTGACACCGAAATTCCAGCCAACCAGGGGTTCATCTCCTCAATGGTCCCAGCCACGGCCTCTCTGCTGTAGGACTGGCCACAGTGCACACAGCGCACCCGGTCGAGCCTGCCGTGCAGGTCAACAACCCGCAAGGATCCAGCCTTGTGGTGCAGTGCGTCCACGTTTTGGGTGACGACCCCGAGCACCATCGCATCAGCTTCGGCACCTGCTATTGCATGATGACCAGCATTGGGGCGAGCTGTAGCGAAAGCGGACCAACCAACGTGGCTTCCCAGCCAATAGCGCTGCCTGTGCCGATGGGACTGCATAAAGTCCCCAAACGTCATGGGGTGAGCCTTGGGTGCTCCTACTCCGCGGTAATCCGGAATTCCGGAATCCGTGGAAACACCCGCACCGGTCAACACGGCCGCCGGGCGTCCGCTGAGCACACTAATCGCCTGGTCAATGGCGTGGTCGAGCTCTGCCTCGACGAGGCTTGCTTCGACCATAGGCATAATCCTTCCGAGTGTGCAAACACCCTATGGTTGAGGCTAGTAGGTGTTTTTTTCGAACATGTTTCGAAACCCCGGGAGCTTGCATGACACTTGATGTGCGGATCATCGACTCCCTCGACCATCCCATGCTCACCGATTACCGGTCTTTAACCGACGTGGAACTGCGAAGTAAGGCAGAACCAGCCGAGGGCATCTACATCGCAGAGTCTCTGAAAATTCTGGAACGAGCCCTTGGAGCCGAACACACACCCCGCTCCATTCTGACCATTCCCACCTGGGTTGAGAAACTGCACGAGCTTGACCGGACGCTGCCCGGTCAACTTAATGGCGTGCCGGTGTTTGTGGGGGACGCGAACCTGCTCGAGGCTCTCACCGGGTTTCATGTGCACAGGGGAACACTCGCCAGTATCCACAGGCCACCGTTGCCCACCGTGGATGAGCTCCTGCAAGGAGCAAGGCGGGTTGTGGTCTTGGAGAACATCGTGGACCACACGAACGTCGGAGCTGTGTTTCGATCGGTTGCCGGCATTGGCGCAGACGCTGTGATCGTCTCAGAATCATGCGCCGATCCGCTCTATCGACGAAGCGTGCGGGTCAGCATGGGCACCGTCATGCAGGTTCCCTGGACGCGAGCAGGCGACTGGGACGAGCTGGTTGCAACACTGCACTCCCATGACTTTTCCCTTGTTGCACTCGCTCTCTCACCCGAGGCAGTGTTTCTGGATAGTTTTGCTCGAAATGCGCCCCAGAAGCTCGCTTTGGTGCTGGGCTCCGAAGGTGATGGCCTGTCCCCACTGGCTCTTTCGAGCGCGGACTCTGTTGTGGAAATACCGATGCGCGGCGGAGTGGACTCGCTCAATGTTGCTGCTGCGAGCGCGGTGGCCATGTGGGCTTTGCGCCCGGGTGCTACTGAAAGTCCCTAGACGTCACCGGGACACCGCTCGCAAGAGCCTCCACCGCATCGGCCACGACGGACATCACCCCTTCGGGGCTTCTTTCCAGAATCCCTCGGATGATGACGACGGAGCTTTCCCGAAGAACCGTTCGGTGGCGTTTCCAAAACCCCACACCACAGATAACGTTCACCAAGCCTGTCTCATCTTCTAGGTTGAGAAAGGTCACACCCCGTGCTGTTGCGGGCCGTTGCCTATGTGTCACTAGCCCCGCCACCCACACACGTCGGCTGTTTTCATACTGGAGCAGGCCCGACACCGCCATCACACCTTGGGCGCTGAGCAGTGACCGCCAGTAGTGCATCGGGTGGTCTCCAGGGGACACCCCGGTGGCGACTCTGTCAGCCAGCATAGTCTGGTACTCACTCATCGGCGCCAGGCTCGGCAGAGTAAGCGCGGTGGAGCTGTGGGGCAGAAACCTGGGGTGTTCTTGGGCGAGGTGGCCCGCCATCCACAAAGCCTCGCGTCGATCGTGTCCCCAGGAGCTAAGCGCCCCCGCTGTAGCTAAAGATTCCAGCTGGGGTGCACTCAGACCCACCCGTCGAACCATATCCTGGGGGCTGAGATAGGGGCCATGGCTTTCTCGCTCGGTGGCTATTTTTTCCGCCACCTCCACGCCGATACCGCGCACGCTGGCAAGACCCAGTCGAACCGCTAATTCCCTATCGCGAGGGTGACTGTGGGTGGGGTCTGGCAGTGCGGGATCAAACACAGCAGAGGGCGCTGGCGGGTCATAGATCAAACAGCTATCGAGGCCGGTGGCAGCGACAGTGTCGCCAGAACGTGGTTCCACACCGGCCTGAACACCGGATTCTTGAACGCAGGGTCGTCTCACTTCCACTCCGTGACGTTCTGCATCAGAGACAAGAGAAGCGGGGGAGTAGAAGCCCATCGGCCAAGCCCGTAACAAACCGGTGAGGTATAAAGCCGGGTAGTGCAGTTTCAACCACGCGCTGGAATAGACCAGCAGGGCGAAGCTGAGAGAATGGCTTTCGGCGAAGCCAAAGTGGGCAAAAGCTTGAATCATCGAGTAAATACGATCGGCTGTTGCCCTGTCTAATCCGTTGTCTAACATGCCGGCATAGAGCGTCTCGCGCAGTGATTCGATTTTTTCCAAGCCTCTTTTTGAGCCCATTGCTCGCCTCAGCAGGTCGGCATCCGCTGCGTCACAGCTACCAACAGCCATCGCTATTTGCATCAGTTGTTCTTGAAACACGGGAACACCGAGCGTGCGCTCTAAACACTCTTCGAGGGCTGGATGCAGGTATTCAATCGGTTCCACACCCGCTTTGCGCCGGACAAAAGGATGCACGGCACCACCCTGAATAGGTCCCGGTCGAATCATCGCGATTTGAATGGCCAGGTCATAAAACCGCCGCGGCCGCAACCGAGGCAAGAGGGCCATTTGGGCACGCGATTCCACCTGGAACACCCCAATCGAATCCGCCCGGCAGAGCATGTCATAGACACCTGCTTCATCTCGGGGCAGGGTTGCAAGCTCCCAGTGTTCGCCCAAATGCGTGGAGGCTAAATCAAAGGTTTCGCGGATTGCCTCGAGAATCCCCAAACCGAGCAGGTCGAACTTGACAAGCCCCATCCATGCGCAATCGTCTTTATCCCACTGCACAATCGTGCGATCGGCCATCGCTGCGGGTTCAATCGGAACCACTTCAGATACCGGGCGGTCGGTGAGCACCATCCCCCCGGAGTGAATACCCAGGTGCCGTGGCAGGGTCAGGGTTTGCAGAGCGAGCTCCGTAACATCGGCGGGAATGGTGTGCTGATCGCTCGCGAGGAAAGCTCCGGAGCGCTCTACCTGTCTGGAGAAAGAGTCTTGCTGGCCCGGCGAGTATCCGAGCGCTCTGGCCATGTCGCGCACCGCACTCTTCGGGCGATATTCAATAACTGTTGCCACCTGGGCTGCGCAGCGTCTGCCATAGCGTTGATAGACATACTGAATCACTTCTTCACGCCGGTTTGATTCAAAATCAACGTCGATATCGGGTTCTTCATCGCGCAGTGCAGACAAGAATCTCTCGAAAGGCAGGTTGTAATAAATCGAGTCAACCGCGGTGATGTCGAGCAGAAAACACACCGCAGAGTTGGCCGCTGACCCACGCCCCTGACACAGAATGCCGCGGGACCTGGCAAAGCGAACAATGTCGTGAACGATCAAAAAATAGCCGGCGAAGTCTTTGCTCTCAATCACCTCTAACTCCCGATGGATTCGCTCCAGGGTCTGTGCCGAAGCATCGGGATAGCGTCTAGGAACCGCTCCGAGAACAATCTGGCGCAGGTATTCGTTGGGTTCTCGCCCAGGCGGACAGAGTGAACGCGGGAGACCCGGAGTTACTTTTTTGAGAGAAAAACTGAGCTCTGTGCCAAGAGTGACCGTGCGCTCTACTGCTCCGGGATACCGAGCAAAGCGAGCAGCCTGATCGCTGCCGGAGCGCAGATACGCGGTGTTTGCCGCTGGTAACCAACTCTGCAGCTTCTCCACGCTGGTTCGAGCTCTCACCGCAGCCATCGCCTGGGCCAACCTGGCTTCATGCACCGTGGCGTAGTGCACCAGGTTGGTGGCCACGCTCGCAAGACCGTGTTGTGTTGCCAAGGAAGCCAGGAAATCATTGTGCACGCTATCCAGTGGCTGCTGATGGTCAAAGAGCTCCACCACAACGTTGTTTGCCCCAAAACGATCCACCAACTCTGTGAGCGCCCGCTCACTGGCATCTTGTTCCCCCTGGGTGGGAGCTCTGCGGTGCGAGAGGGGTGCGCGCACGCTTCCTTTGCGACACCCGGTCATGATCAGCCAGTGGTCTTTCCCGATATCGACCAGCGCATCAAGATCGAAGTCGACCGTTCCTTTTTCAGAGCTCGCCAAATGGGCCTCGGTCAGCGCCATAGCTAAGCGGTGGTATCCCTCTTCCCCGCGGGCTAACACCAGGAGATGCGAGCCTTCCGGGTCTGGCACACCGGTGCGAGACCGGCCCTGACTCAGAGACAATTCAGCCCCCAGTATCGTGGCAAGACCGTGGGCTGCCGCTGCTTCAGCAAAACGCACAACACCGTAGAGACCGTTGTGATCGGTCATGGCCATGGCTGTGTGACCCAGCTGGGCAGCTCGCGCCACGAGGTTTTCTGGGCTCGAGACACCATCAAGAAAGCTGAAACTGCTGTGCACGTGCAACTCGGCGTAGGGAACTCCTTGGGGGTCTGGTTGGGTGACCTCAGGGGCAACATAGGGAGCCCGGTAGTTGGACCACGCTGGAGAATCACCAGCGTCCGCTCCCACCGGGGGAGAGCTCCCCGGTCGCGAAGCATCGCGCAGACGTTTCTCGTGTTCGGACCAGGAGATTGGGGGGTTATGCCAGCCCATTAGTCATACCTCGCTTCGAGGTGCCAGAGCGATTGCTCCTGTGCAATCACAAGCCAGCCAACCCCACGCTCATCCAGCACTTGCAATCGGTGCACAAGACGGTGGCGATCACGATCCCACCACTGCTCCCACACCGGCCACGGCCCTGCCCACGAGGTGAGAGCCCGCTGGTGCCCGTTCCAGACCATGACTGCCGGGTCGGCCGAGAGCGAGCCCTCGGTCACCACCACGCTCTGACCGGTGTGGTCCACTAAAGCGATGGGTCGTGGCGCGGCAAAAACAGTGCCGGGCAATGGCTTTGGCAAGGAACCCGGGAGGGGGCCAGGTGGGTCGCTATCGCGTTTCGCGTCCCCCCAGGGAGTCAGCACCTGAGAATCCGTGGCGAGCCTGGCATCCAGGCTGTGAGCGGTAAGAACGCCCTGGGCTCCGACCAAACCTTGGACACGGGAGAACACCTGGTGCACTCGAGCATCTGGCCCATGACCCCACAGCCCCGGCTCGTGGGCGACTCGATCCTCCGGGTTCAACGCCTGATAGTTCACCGATTCGACACCGGGAGGGAATTCGCTCGTGGTGTCGGTGTCTCGAAAAAACTGTTCCAACTGCCACCGAACCCGGTCCACCAGATCCGAGGAGGTGAAAAAACGCGGGTGCACCCACACGCGCTCGGTGCGATAGCCGTTATCGAGGGTGATCGTAATGCGCACCGCGGTGCAGACACGACCCGCAGCAACCAGCCTTTCGTAATACTCATCTGTGGCTAAGCGGACACCAAAAGCCACCTGGTCGACCAGCGCATACGGTTCCAGAAAGTCGATGTGTTGTTCGGGGTCTACCGGGGCACCCCCTGGATTAAGCGTGCTCTGGTCTGTTCCTGTGGCCAGTCGATACAGGTGCTCACCGGTGCTCCCCAAGCGCTCTCGCACGGCACTCTCGCCCAGAGCCACAAACTCTTTGAGCGTCGAGACCCCCAGCCGTGTCAATAACGAAACGGTGGGTTCATCCTCCAGAACAGCAACGGGTAACCCTTCTAAAAAATGAGCTGACTGGCCGGGTGACACGAGGGAAACAGGGTCGTGACCACGGGCGTGCGTTGCGGCAAGGACAGCGCTAAACAGGTCATCTGCCACCCCGATTCGGGCTTCCACCGGGAGAGAGTGGGTTGCTGCGCGCTGAATCAAATGCTCGGCGGCTTGGCGCTCCCCACCGTAAAACCTGGCTAAGCCTCGAGCCTGAAAACCCAAGAGTCCTGGGCGAAGCACGGTGTGCTGGGACACAACCTCGGCCAGCCAGATGATGACTCGATCAAAAAACGCTCGATCCCGTAGCGGGTTCTCCGCCACCAACACAACATCAGGGCAGACCAGATGAGCTTCTCGTCGCTTCATCCCCACACGGACTCCCGCTGCGGTGGCCTTCGCGGAGCACTCATGAACAACCCCTGCTCGCAACACCGCCACCGCGGTGTGGGTGGTCACTTCGGGTAGTTCCTCATCCCAGGTGGCCGCCACCACCGACCACGCTGGAAACCACATCACTACGCTTCGTCGCATCAGAGCTACCCCGCGTGACGGTAATCATTAAGGTCAGTGACCTCGGCGTGCGGAGCGCCGTGGTGCGCTCCCCACGCATCAATAACGAGATCACACCGGCGCACCGGATGTCCGTGCCGGGGAGTAAAAGCAAGGCTGACCCGGTGTTCACACAGTATTCCGTGCCCCTGCCCAAGGCCCTCCCACTGCTGTGCACTGACGCTCAAGCGGGCTTCTGTTCTAGGCCACTCGGAACTCACCAAAAGAGTTACCTCGCGCTCTCGGAGCCTGCCGGTCAGGGTTGCAAGCATGCGCTCGGACGGAGCCGGGACGGCTCCTAAGACAACGATTCCGACCACATCGCTCAACGCTGCAATCACCGAAAGCCACTGGTTGCCGGGGGTCGGAACCAAAACAACACGGTCTACGTTGACGCCCATGTCTTCCGCCGCGGCAACACCAAGGTCGGGCAGACCCACCACCGCGCACCAGACACCCTGCCGGGACGCTTCCGCCAGCAGGCTCCAGATCAGAGAAGCCGCGGAATCACACTGGTACACAACACCGCGGCGAAGACCGCCTTCGGGGAAGAGTCCCTGCACTACTTCGGAAACGGGGAAGACCCGTTCGCTAATACCCGGTGCTTCTAAAGACCTGATTTGCTGCTGCAAAGCAGCAATAGCCGAGCGCTCCGGGGGAGAGCTTGGCAGGGTGAGGGCGGGAGACATACTGCTATAATCGAACATTTGTTCGATTATGTCAATATCCACCGACAAAGAAACAGGGCCTCTCATAACACTGAGAGACCCTGTTGTCGCGTGCGCGAGGGGGGACTTGAACCCCCACGCCCTTTCGGGCACTAGCACCTCAAGCTAGCGCGTCTGCCATTCCGCCACTCGCGCGCACACCGCATCAACACACAACACGACGCGACCGAAAAACGACATTACCACTAAACGCCCGGCCGATTCGTGTTGGTGCCGATAGCGTTAAGCCATGCTGCCAATGCGAAAGCCCACGGGGGCATAAACGTGGGACTTCTCGATGCCATCATCTTGGGAATTGTGCAGGGACTGACCGAATTTTTACCGGTTTCTTCGAGTGCGCATTTACGGATTGTCGGTGAATTTCTTCCCACAGCCACCGATCCCGGCGCTACCTTTACCGCCATTACTCAAATTGGTACCGAACTGGCGGTTCTGGTGTATTTCGGGCCAGATATTTATCGCATCCTCAGAGGCTGGTCCCAGTCGCTTGGCAAGGGCAAAGACTGGTGGAAGCAGGCATCCACAGAGGCCACCAAAAACGCCAAACTGGGTTGGCTCATTATTGTTGGCACGCTGCCCATCGTCCTGGTGGGCTACTTTGCCCAGGAGTTCATTCGGGGAACGTTCCGATCACTCTGGCTCGTAGCGAGCGTTTTGATTCTGTTTGGGTTGGTTCTCGCAGCAGCAGATTGGTGGGGACGCAGCCAGAAATCACTCGATGACCTCACCGTCCCACACGGTGTTTTGTATGGTCTCGCTCAGACTCTGGCGCTTATTCCCGGGGTGTCTCGATCGGGTGCCACGATCGCGATGGGCAGGACGCTTGGCTATGACCGCGTTGCGGCCACTCGCTACTCTTTCCTGCTCGCCATCCCAGCGGTGTTTGGCAGTGGTTTTTATGAACTGAACACCGCCATCACTCAACCCGATATCGCTGGGCCTTTTGGACTCTTCGATACTTTTGTTGCCACCGTGATCGCGTTTGTCATCGGGTGGGCCGTCATCGCATGGTTGATGCGCTACATCCAGACAAAGAGCTTCATGCCCTTTGTGATCTATCGCATCGCGTTGGGCTCAGCCGTCATGGTGGGACTCGCCACGGGTGTGCTCAGCCCGCTATGACTCGCCGGCACCAGGGCGTTCAGGGCGACCGCGCAGGTACTTTTCAAACTCAGACGCAATAGCGTCACCGGTGGCCTCCGGGGCGTCCGCAGCATCGCGTTGCCGCTCCAGCTGGTCGATGTAGGCACTCATCTCGTCGTCATCGCCGGCGAGCTCGTCGATGCCTTCTTCCCAGCGCAGCGCTTCCACCTCTAAGTCCTCGCGGTCGATAGAAATACCCAGAACTTCTTCCACGCGATCAAGCAGGGCAAGGGTGGCTTTGGGCGAGGGCGCCGTATGGACGTAGTGCGGGATATGTGCCCAGAGGTTGAGTGAGGGGATACCCACTTCTGCGGCCGCCAGAGCCAAGACCGTGAGCGCTCCCACCGGACCCTCATATGTGGACTTCTCAACATCGAGGGCGTCTCGCACGCCCTGGTCGTCACTCGTGGCCGTCACCCGAACCGGCCTGGAATGCGGCACATCAGCGAGCATGGAGCCTAGAAAAATAATCCCCTCGATGTCATAGGCAAGCGCGCGGTCGACCATCTGGGCCGCAAAAGAACGCCAGAGCCGCGATGGCTCTTGGCCGAGCAAGACCAGGGGAGCGCTGGCCTTGGGCTCCCTCAAGCCCAGCAGGGTGACATCGGGCCAATTCAGCGTGCGGGAGCCATCAGGCTCATGAGAGACCAGGGGTCTGGTGAGCTGAAAATCATAGTATTCCTCCGGGTCAATGGAGGAAAGAGGCTCAAGACCGTAATGCTCCACAATCATGGACACACAGTCGCTCGCGGCGTCGCCTGCGTCGTTCCAGCCCTCCAGGGCAACAATCAAAACCTTGCTTTGATCAACGAAAGGGATATCTGCCATACAAAACTCCGGTCGGGGTCACCACTCTACCTGTTCAAAATACCCCTACTAGACTGGCTTGTTGTGGGGAATCAGAATATTGAAGCGGTCTTGTTTGACATGGACGGCACCATTATCGACTCAGAACCGCACTGGTTGCGGGCTGAGCAGGAACTGGTGGAAAAGTTTGGCGGCACCTGGTCTGAGGAACAAGGACTAGCTCTGGTCGGCAGCGGGCTATGGAATTCAGCGAGCTTGTTACAAAACGCAGGTGTCGACATGGACGTTGATGACATTGTCTTGCACCTGAGCAATCGGGTTCTTCACCTGGTGAACGAATCGATTCCGTGGTTGCCAGGCGTGCGGGAACTCATCGCCGAGCTGATGCAGCAGGGCATTCCGTGCGCGCTCGTGACCATGTCGCTTCGGAAGAACGCTGAAGCACTCGCCCACGCGATTAGCCAAGAAATAGGACAGGAAGTCTTTTCGGTCATCGTCGGCGGTGACGATGTGGAATACCCCAAGCCCAACCCCGAGGCCTATCTCAGTGCCGCCCACCAGTTAGGGGTCGATGTCACCCGTTGCGTGGCCTTCGAAGACTCAAGCTTTGGCGCAGCGAGCGCCTTTTCCGCAGGGGCCGTGACCATCGGAGTTCCGCTGGCCGTCCAGATTCCACACCACAGCGTGCACGTGCTGTGGGATTCGATGCGGGGTAAAACCCTTGCAGACCTCACTGAGTTGTGGAACCTGCACCGTTCACAGGATGGAGCATGAGCTCCAGGCGTGGAGCTTTTGTGGTGGGCGATCACGTCCAACTGCGCGGCCCTAAGGGAAAACTGCACACCATCACCTTGGAGCCCGGCGGTCGCTACCACACCCACAAAGGCTTCCTCCCACACGATGACCTGATTGGTCTGCCCGAGGGTTCCGTGGTCAGCACCGACCTCGGTGTGGAATACCTGGCACTTCGACCGCTGCTCCAAGATTTCGTCATGTCGATGGCGCGTGGGGCGGCAATTATCTACCCCAAAGATTCAGCACAGATCGTGGCGATGGCCGACATTGCACCGGGCCACCGGGTTGTCGAAGCCGGTGTGGGATCCGGGGCGCTCACGTTGTCTCTGTTGCGAGCAATCGGCAGCGAAGGTTCGCTTGTTTCGATTGAGCGTCGCGCTGAATTCGCTGACATAGCAAAGGCCAACGTTCGTACTTTTCACGGCGCCATGCCCTCCACCTGGGAGTGCCTGGTGGGGGACTTTCAAGAACACAGCCTCGCCCTCGAGCCCGCCAGCGTGGATCGCATTGTTTTGGACATGCTGGCTCCATGGGAGTGCGTGCAGGGCGCCCAGCATTCACTGGCGCCTGGGGGAGTGCTGGTTGTGTATGTCGCCACTGCCACCCAACTCTCCAGAGTTGTCGAAGCTACTCGAGAGACCGGGCGTTTCACGGATCCGGTCTCCCAGGAGATCATGGTGCGAGGTTGGCACGTTGAGGGGCTTGCCGTTCGACCTGAACACCGCATGATCGGACACACCGGTTTCTTGATGAGCGCCCGCTTGGTCGCACCCGGTGTCGACATTCCCATCACCAAGCGCCGTGTGAACAAGCCCGAATACTCCGATGCGGACGTGGAAGCCTGGACTCCCGGGGCAACAGGCCAACGATCTACCAGCGACAAGAAGCTGCGTAAAACTGTCCGTCACGCGACGGCCCGGGCCGACCGAGCCAGCCGTGACGAAACAGGCCCTTCCGCTAGCTAGACTGGGACAACTATGCCTACCTTCTCTCTCTCCGGAATTGCTCTGGGGCTGGGATCCGTGCTCATTGCGGGCACTTTCCTGACCAGCCTTGTCCTCACCTACGAAGCACCCCCGGGAGACTGTGAGTCTCCCTACCAGGCCGGCAAAGCCTCGGAATTGGTCTCCATCGTGGAGCAGGCCGATGGCAAACCCGGTGTCTCGTTCCCCACACCGTTGAAAACCACCGGGCGTGAACTGAGCGTGGTAACCGAGGGTGAAGGCGCCCCTGCCTTTATCAAGGGCTACGTAGATTTTGATGTCAGCGTATTTTTGGGAGAGGACCTCGAATACCTCACCGGGTCATCTTTTGTCCCCAACAGCCCGATTCGTCGGGTCATAGACCCAGAGAACACCGATGTGTTTAGCGTTGTTCTGCAGTGCGCCACCGTTGGGTCTCAGCTTGTTTTGACCACAACCTTGCAGGACATCTTCGGTGTAATCGAAGAAGACGAGCAGTTGAAGAACACCTCCACAGTCGTTGCTGTCATTGACGTGCACCAGACGTATGCGCAGAAAGCTACTGGTGCTAACCGCCTGCCACAGTCCGGGCTTCCCACCGTGGTGACCACGACGCAGGGTGTGCACGGGCTGAGTTTTCCCAACGCTCCCATTCCGACTGAGTTGCGCGTTTCTGTGCTCAAGCAGGGCACCGGACCTGCCATCCAAGAAGGCGGATTCGTCACCGCACATTTCACCGGCGCAATCTGGAACACCCGGGAAATATTTGTGACGAGTTTTGAGGGTGGAATTCCGTTGTCCCTTACCGCCACCGATCTGAACACCTCACCCACGGGTGACGGCGTTATACCCGGTGTGGCGCAGGCGCTGATTGGCCAGACCGTGGGCTCTCGAGTGTTGGTGTCTGTTCCGCCAGAGCTTGGCTACGCCCCTGGTCAGGCGCCGTTTGGGATTCAAGACGGTTCAACCCTGGTGTACGTCTTTGACATCTTGGGTGTGACTCAATAAAACCTGAGTGTCCATCGGGCTTTAGGATGAGCCCATGAGCAGCCCTGCAGCAACAATCAATCCTGAGGATCGACTGTTTCACCTGATTCTGGCGTTGATGTCCACCACCCACGGGCTCAACAAAGACCACATTCTGAACACCGTGCGGGGCTACCGGGAAGACTCAGAAGCCGGCATGGCCAGAGAAAGCATCGAGCGCAGATTCGAGCGAGACAAAGACGCTCTGCGCGAGCTCGGCATTCCCTTAGAGGCCATCATTCCTCCCGAGGATGATGGCAACAACAAGAACACCCTGTATCGGATTCCAAAGGGTGATTACGAGTTGCCCCCAGACATTCGTTTCAGTTCCCCAGAGATTGCTTTACTCAATGTTGCAGCAGCAATTTGGCGAGAGGGCAGCCTCTCTAAAGAAGCCCGCATCGCCCAGGTGAAACTCGCATCATATGGGCTTGTCGTGGACGAAGCGATGGTCGGTTTTGCCCCGATTATCTCGACGAGAGACCCGGCATTGTCTGCGCTTCGAGAAGCCATCGACCAGGGTCGGGTGGTCGAATTTGACTACCTCAAACCCGGCGATACGGCCCCCACCGCGAGAAAGGTCTCGCCCTTTGCGCTCGTGAACCACGAGGGTCGCTGGCATCTGTATGGACTGGAACACACGAGCATGAAGGAAAAGACCTTTTTGTTGCGCCGTATCGTCTCGGGAATTACGACCCTGGCAGAGCCTGCAGAGCCCAGCCCCGAGGATGTCGCTCGGACCGCCTTGGCTGACCTTGAGGCTGTGTGGCGACGCAACGTTGCCAGAATCAAGACCACGCCCGGCAGTGACGCTCACGCGGTTTTGTCCAAGAAACCCGAGGCAGTGGTGGATGCCTCGACCATCACGGTGCACTACACAGACCTTGCTATTTTTGCTGGCGAACTCACTGCTTTTGGCATGGACATCGTTGTGTTGGACCCGCCAGAGCTCAAGGAGCTTATGCGTCAACACCTCGAATTATTGGTGGCTGACCATGTCTAAGCCTCAGCGCAAACCAGGCGCTACCGACAACCTTTTGTTGCTCCTCGCACTCGTTCCCTATGTGTTGGATCGTGGTGAAGTGAGCGTGGCGGAAGCAGCAGCCCAGTTTGATCGATCCGAAGCAGACATCCGGAAGGCAGTGGAGTTGATTGCCTGTGCGGGTGTGCCGGGGGAGAACCTCGCATACTCCCACCTCGATTTGTTTGATATCGATTGGGACCTCTTTGAATCCGAAGGGACCATTACCTTTTGGAACACGGTCGCCTTAGACCACCAGCCCAGGTTCTCTGCCCGGGAAGCATCGGCACTGATCGCGGGGTTGCAGTACCTGCAAGCGCACCCCGCCTACGCAGGGCGCGGTGACGTCAACGAGGTGATGGAGAAGATTCGAAAGGGCAGTGGCCGCGGCCCTGCCGATCGCATCGCCGTGGGCGCCCCCGCTCTCGAAGAGCACTTACACGCGTTGAACCAAGCACTGGAAACCCGAGTGTCTGTGGAGATGAAGTATCACAACAAGCGAGGCGAAGCGCTCCTGCGCGTGGTGGATCCTGTCGTTCTGGAAGCTCGCGATACGCAGTGGTACCTCCGGGCGTGGTGCCACGAGCGCCAAGCACTTCGAACATTCCGGGTCGATCACATCGAATCCCTGGCGCTCACACATCAGACCCACGAGGGGCGCGAGTCATTTTTGGATGACATATCGCCGGACCTGTTTGAGCCCTCGGAGCACGATGTGACCGTGACGCTCGAGGTGCACCCCGGTACCCTGCCACTGATTGCGGATTACCTGCCTCGCGGGTACCAGATCCCCGCGGGGGATAAGCCTGTGCACGTAGACATTCCCTTTGCGCATTATGGGTCTCTCACCCGGCTGGTTGCCTCCTATCCCGGAGTCATTCGGGTGATGAGTCCGCTCTCAGCCAGAACCGCGGTGGCAGATTTTGCGAAGGCCGCTCTTAGTCATTACTCATAAGGGTCACCTAAGCCCCGGTGCTACACTAAAAGCGCACACAGCAGAAACAGGATGCCAAGGAGGAGATTCAATGTCTGGAAATCTCGGTGGATGGACGGGACTGATTGTCCTGGTCGTCGTTTTGCTTCTCTTCGGTGCTCCCAAGTTGCCAGCATTGGCTAAAAGCCTCGGGCAGTCGCTCAAGATTTTCAAGAGTGAAGTGCGACCAGGAGATGACCAGAAAGACCAGGCCGGCGGTGCCCCTGGATCCGAAGGTCCAGACACCCCCAAGCAGTAATCGTGGCGGAGCAATCCCGCCGATCCCGTGTGCCTGAGGGTCGCATGACGCTCGGCCAGCATCTGGTTGAGCTGCGCAAGCGCCTCGGTGTTATCGGGGCATCTATCGTGCTCGGTGCGATTGGTGGCTGGTTTCTTGCAGACCCAGTCTGGGCTGTGCTGAGCGAACCAGTGATGGAAATCGCCCAAGAGCGCGGCCGTGACGCAGACATCAACTACACCTCAGTCACGGAGGCTTTTGATACCAAAGTCGCTATCGCATTGGTCTTAGGCCTGGTGATCGCAGCTCCGGTCTGGTTGTACCAAATCTGGGCTTTTTTTGTTCCCGCCCTGATGCGCAAAGAGCGACGCTATGCACTGGGTTTCCTATCAGCAGCCATTCCACTATTTTTTGCTGGGGTGACAGCCGGGTGGCTGGTATTGCCGAACATTGTTATTTTGCTGACCAGCTTCGCCCCTGAGCAGTCTTCTACGCTGCTGAGCGCAAAGGTCTATCTCGACTTTGCCCTCAAGCTGGTCGTTGCCATCGGGGTGGGGTTCGTTCTGCCGGTATTTCTGGTCTTGCTCAACTTCATCGGGGTGTTAAGCGCCCACGCAATCATCCATGGCTGGCGGTGGGCAGTAGTCCTGATTGCTGTGTTCACCGCCCTGGCAACACCGGCAGCCGACGTCGTGTCGATGGTGTTACTCGCCATTCCGATGGTTTTTCTCTATTTCGTTGCTGCCGGAATTGCCTGGTTGCACGATAAGCGAGCGGCAAAGAAAGCTCTGCGCCTGATCGAATCTCCGATCAATGAGTGAGCCGAGCCCGGCCGAGCGCTACAAAGCTGCCACCCTGAGGCGCTCCAGCCCACGCCTTGATGAGTTTCGACAGCGGATCAGTGTTGATTTAGACCCGTTCCAAATTTCTGCGTGTGAATCGGTAGAGGCAGGCCGCGGGGTCCTCGTTGCCGCGCCAACAGGTGCGGGCAAGACCATCGTTGCCGAATTTGCGGTGTTCCTTGCTCTCGCCCAACCCCAGGTGAAGGTGTTCTATACGGCACCGATGAAGGCTCTCTCTAACCAAAAATTTCAGGACTTGGTGGAGGCCTACGGCCCGGAAGAAATCGGCTTGCTCACCGGAGACACCAGCATCAACCCGCGGGCACGGATTGTCATTATGACCACAGAAGTGCTTCGCAACATGCTGTATGCGGAAAGCGATCTGCTGGAGAACCTCGGCTATGTGGTGATGGACGAGGTGCACTACCTCGCTGACCGCTTCCGAGGAGCGGTCTGGGAGGAAGTGATTATTCACCTTCCAGCCTGGGTGCAGTTGATCTCACTCAGTGCGACGGTGTCTAACGCAGAAGAATTTGGCGACTGGCTCCACACAGTGCGCGGCCACACCGACGTGATTGTGAGCGAGGAACGCCCTGTTCCACTGCATCAACACATCATGTTTCGGCACAAACTGCTGCCGCTTTTCTCCAAGAAGGCAGACCAGGGCAGAGTCAATCCCGAGGTTGTCACGATGGCCCAAACACTCGGTAAATCGGGTGCTGGGCGCAGCCGATCTCGGGGAGCCCCCCGATATGCGGGTCACGAAGATTCCAAGCACAAGGTCTATCGCTCAGACCTCGTTCGAGTCCTCCGTGATGACGACCTCCTGCCTGCGATTTTCTTTATCTTCAGCCGAGCTGGGTGTGACCAAGCTGTCACCCAGGTGCTTCGGGGCGGAGTCACGCTCACGAACGCAGACGAGCGATTAGAGATTCTCGACTTCGTTGAAGAACGCTGTGATCGGCTCGATGACGATGACCGAGGGGTTCTGGGCTATGACCAGTGGCTCGATGGCGTACTACGCGGGGTGGCAGCACACCACGCTGGAATGTTGCCTATTTTTAAGGAAACGATTGAAGAGCTTTTTAGGCGCAAACTTCTTAAAGTAGTGTTTTCCACCGAAACCCTGGCGTTGGGTATCAACATGCCAGCCCGAACTGTCGTTATTGAGAAGCTGGAGAAGTTCAACGGGGAAGCCAGGGTTCCGATCACGGCGGGGGAGTACACCCAACTGACCGGCCGAGCAGGGCGACGAGGAATCGACGCCGAGGGCCATTCGGTGATTATGTGGCAATCAGGTCTCAACCCCGAAGCGGTCGCGGCCCTTGCCTCGAGGCGTTCCTACCCCTTGAAATCCAGCTTCAAGCCCACCTACAACATGGCGGTGAACTTGATCGCTCAGTTCGGTGCAGAGCGGACACGGACCATTCTTGAGTCCTCTTTTGCCCAGTTCCAGGCCGACAAGCACGTGGTCGAGTTAGCAAGGAGCGTCCGGGCAAACGAGGAGTCACTCGCTGGCTACCAAAAGTCTTTTGAGTGTCATTTGGGGGATTTTCAGAGCTACTCCACTCTGCGGCGAGAGTTAAGCGACAAAGAACGCGAACAAGGCCAGCGCAAACACCGACAGAGCGGCACCGAGGGTGACGCTGCGCTTTTGAACACGCTACGGCTTGCGATGAAATCTCACCCCTGCCATAAGTGCCCCGAGCGAGAATCCCACGCAAGGTGGGCTGAGCGCTGGTGGAAGCTGGAGCGAGACACAGAGCGGGTTCGGCGCCAAATTAGAAGTCGAACCGGGGCTATTTCCGTTGTGTTTGATCGCATTACAGACGTGTTGCAAGCCCTGGGGTATGTGCGATCCGCCGAGGAGGGTCTCGTGCTCACCGAGCACGGTACTTCGCTTCGAAGAATCTATGGCGAACGTGACCTGCTGGTCGCAGAGTGCCTGAGGCGTCAGGCCTGGAATGACCTCGACCCTGCTGAACTAGCGGCCATGGTGGCAACGATCGTCTATGAGCCCCGCAGAGACGACGGACCCGTGCACCCGAAGGACCTCCCCGGTGGGGCATACCTTCCAGCGTTGGATCACACGCGCAGGTTACACAGGAAGCTCTCCAACATCGAAACAGACCACCATCTTCCCCCCACCCAAGAAGTGTCTCCCGCTCTCGCCAAGTCGGTCCATCTCTGGGCCAAGGGCTACCGTTTGGAAGACGTTCTAGAGCGCAACGACATCCAAGCAGGCGACTTTGTGCGCTGGTGTAAACAGATTATTGACGTGCTCGACCAGATCATCAGTATTGGGCAGGGACCCGTGCCTCGCACCGCAGAAACCGCCCGAGGGCTTGTGTTTCGGGGAATTGTCGCTCTCAGCAGCGTCGGTTAGGCTCAGATTCGATGACAACCTCCACACTGACCGTGGCGCATGCAAGAACCACCATGGGAACAATCCCCACCCTGTGGGTGGCAATAGTGGTGTCCATTCTCGCTGGCTGGCTGATGGATCGTGGTTTCCCCGATACCGACATCTGGCCGCTCACTCTGGTGGGCACGGCCCTCATGATGGCGTCGGTGAGAGGGCTTGGGTTTGGGCGTGCACTGCTGGTGGGAGCAGTGGGTGGTTTCACCTTCTACGGAATCATGATCTGGTGGCTCACGGTCTATTTGGGGCTCGTTCCGTGGATTGCTCTGACCCTCGCGCAGGTGTTCTTTTTTTCCCTCGGCATGGCTCTCATTGCTCTGGTCTGGCGGTATTCCTCTAGGCAGTGGCCAAGCCTGCTGGGACGATTGGGAATCACTCCTGCGTTGGTCGCTGGGGCCTGGACTCTTCGCGAAGCGGTGGCATCGGTGTTTCCCTTTGGCGGGTTCGCCTGGGGTCGGATCGCCCAAAGCCAATCAGAGAGCCCGCTGGCTCCATTAGTGGCGTGGGTGGGCACCAGCGGCATGAGTTTTCTGCTCGCCTGGACTGCGGCCTTGGTGGTTGCACTGGTGTTTGAGACCCGGATGCGGCCAGACGCCAAGGCAACCCTGGCCTGGTCCGTTTTTGGCGCCTTGATCGTGTGGCCGGCCTGGCCGGTGACCGAATCAGGCTCCATTCGAGTCTTAGCTGTCCAAGGAAATGCTGATGCTGGCTTGTTCGCTCAGTATCAGCGAGGCGACAATCTGAAGGATCACTATGCGGTGACCAGAGACCTGTTCGACACCGAAACAGGGGTGGATGTGATTGTCTGGCCCGAAAATGCCTCCGATATTGACCCGTTGCGTTACCCCGAAGCCGCGTCAGTGGTCAGCGAAGTAGTCCGCGAAATCGGAGCGCCTCTTGTTGTCGGTGCAATCACCAAAGACGGGGAGGACGTGTATAACAGCATGTTGCTCTGGGATATTGATCGGGAACTGGGCAGGGGAGTGGTCCGAGACCAATACGACAAGATCCACCCGGTCCCGTTTGCCGAATATCTGCCTGCCAGAGATTTCCTTTATCCCTTGGCTCCATCATTGTTTGACATGATCCCGAGGGATTATTCCTTTGGTGAAAGAGACACCATCTTCGAGGTGGGCGGCGCAGTGGCTGGCATTGCCATTTGCTACGACATCGTGGATGACGAGATCCTGTGGTCCATGATGCGAGGGGGCGCAGACATCATCTTCGCTCCGACCAACAACGCCGATTTTGGGCAAACCGATCAGAGCGTTCAGCAGCTGGCCATCGCCCGCATGCGCGCGATCGAAACGGGCCGAAGTGTCGTGAACATCTCCACCGTCGGAACAAGCGCGATTATGGACCCGACCGGAGCGACCCTGGATAGGCTGCCGACCTACACAGAGGGCTACATGCTGCTCGATGTGCCCCTCGCGAACCATCAAACGCCTGCAACAGCACTGGGCAGGAGCCTAGAGCTTGGGGTCATCGGTTTCACCCTTGCCGGTCTTGGTATCGCACTCGCTGGTCACCTGGGCCGATCTCGTCGAGGCGTGCTCTAGACCTGTGTGCCCTACCCCTTAGCAATCATGAGGTTTCTGACCCCATGAGCAAGATCTGCCCGGTCTGTCACAATTCCATCAACCCCCATGTCCCAGAGTCTGCGCATAGCAACCGGGTTGTTAATCGTCCAGACGTGCACTTCCAGGCCCTTCTTATGGGCAGCTCGGATCATGCTGGGCGTTGCCATTCCTAGGCCAAAGCGGGTTACTGGAATCTGAAGGGCCACCATGCCAACCGGCAGAGACCAGGTGTCGAGGGACAAACCTAACCAGGAGCGAATTCGGCCCTCCAGCACGTGCGGGGGAGTGGCGCTCGATGCCACACCCGGGAGCATGGACGCTGCCACCTGACGATGGGTTTCCTCGAAGGATGCGATGAGGACCCGCTCCTGTGCTTGTAGCTGCCGCACGACATCAACAAACGGTTCTACAACAGCGCGCACTTTCAAATCAATATTGAACCGCGCTGTGGGGAAAGCCTCCAGGGCCTCTCGGAGCAACACAAAGCTGTTGCCCTTGCCTAAATCAATGTTCCGAAGCTGCGCGATTGTGAAGTCAGAGACCATTCCAGGCTGGCCTGCGACCCGTTTCAGGTCGGCATCGTGCGCAATGACGACCTCGCCATCGCGGGATAGGTGCACATCTGTTTCTAAGATGTCGGCTCCGGAATCGAGTGCGGCACGAAAAGCAGCGAGGGTGTTTTCTGGGTAGTCCACTGCGAGCCCTCGATGGGCGATAATCCGCGGTGGGGAACCTTCAAGAAATCCCATGCACGCTATTATCCGGCAGAAACCCGCCCGGCGATGGAATGCTCTGGAAAAGTGCTCCCTCTGGTTAGACTTTTGAAATGACCAATCCGCTTACCCCTGGCCAACTGACCGGCGCTCGCGCCCTGATCACAGGATCATCACGGGGAATCGGTGCTCAGACCGCTTCGTACCTGGCTGAAGCGGGTGCCTCGGTCGTCATCAACTACCGCAATAAAGCGAGTCGAGCAGAGAAGCTCGTGGGGGATATCACCGAAAAAGGCGGGACTGCGCTTGCCATTGGTGCAGACCTGACAGATCCACTCAGCGTTGCGCGTTTGATGATTCAGATCAAAGAAACATGGGGAGGCCTTGACGTGCTCGTCTTGAACGCTTCCGGTGGCATGGAGGCGGAGATGGGCGAGGGCTACGCCATGAAACTCAACAGGGACGCCCAGGTGGGCCTGTTGACGAGCGCCCTTCCTCTGATGGACCGTGGATCAAGGGTAGTCTTCGTCACCAGCCACCAGGCGCACTTTATTCGTGACGTGGAAACGATGCCTGAGTACCTCCCCGTAGCGCTCTCCAAGAGAGCTGGCGAAGACGCCCTCCGGGGCATGATCGACCACATGTCGAGCCTCGGCGTTTATTTCGTAGTCGTCTCGGGCGACATGATTGAGGGGACCGTGACGGCAACCCTGCTCAACCGTGCCAATCCCGGAGTAATCGATCAGCGTAAAGAGCAGGTGGGAAAGCTCTATAACGTGGAAGAGTTTGCGGCAGAGGTGGCACTGGCCGTGGTCGAGGACGTCCCCCCCAACCACACCAGGCTTGTGGGCGATATTTCGACGTTCGTTCAGGCTCGGGAGCCTGAACCTGTCCTGGTGGAAGATTTCGAAGACTAGGTGGCACCCGCACCCGGTCTGAGGCTCACCAGCCGCATTATTGTGATGGACCCTACAGGGGCCATCCTGCTTTTTATGACGCAAGCACCTGATTCTTCAGGCTACTCACGTTGGATTACGCCCGGTGGCGGCGTTGACCCTGGCGAGAATCATTATGAGGCAGCCATCCGCGAGCTCTATGAAGAAACGGGTCAGGCGTTTGAATCCTTGGAAGGTCCTGTCTGGACTTTCGATTTTGATGTGGTTTTTGATCAAGCAGACCACGATCGGGGTCACGCCGAGTATTTCTTTACCCGAACACACAGGTTTGAACCGAGTCCGGAATTCTGGACTCCCGAGGAACACATTGATGTCACCGCATGGACGTGGTTGAGCGCCGATCAGATCGAATCAGCACAGGAGCCCTTTGAGCCAGCACACCTACCGAATCTCGTTCGCTCGCTCAGCGCTCCGTTATAGTGTCCGATAATCTATATTATGTCAGTTTGAGGAAAACCGGAGCGCATTGGGTTCCCTGCTCCGCACTCCCCGGCTACTGAGCCTGGGTGGATGCAGCCCAGGCTTCGAGCTTCGCCGAAGCAGCACCAGAATCGATGGCGTTCGTAGCTACCGTCAATTTTTCGGCAAGTCTTTCTAACAAACTGCGCTCGCGTTGACCAGGATCATTCGCAAGCTCAAACGAGACCAAACCGGCTGCTGCGTTGAGAGCAACAATGTCTCTGATGGGGCCTGGTTCACCGATAAGAACAGACCGTGCGAGTCTGGCGTTGTGCTCGGGGCTATCGCCCAGCAGATCCTCTGGCTTCACCTGGGTGAGCCCGAGCTCCCTGGAATCGATGTCGTGCTCACGAATGGTGCCTTTAGAGACCTCCCAGACGTGGCTGTGACCGGTCGTTGTCATCTTGTCTATGCCATCGTCGCCTCGGTACACCAGTGCGGTGGCTCCTCTGGTCCTAAATACTCCAGCGACCTGGGGCACACGGCTGAGGTTGCTCACGCCGACAGCGCTGGCTTCTGGCCTGGCCGGGTTACACAGCGGGCCAAGAATGTTGAAAACCGTGGGAATACCAAGTTCTTTGCGGGCTGTCGCAGCGTGTCTGAACCCCGGGTGGAATGTGGAGGCAAAAACAAAGGTCATGCCGACCTCGTTAAACACCCTGACAACGTGATCTGGCTCCAGATCCACCTTTACTCCCAATGCTTGGAGCACGTCACTGGCGCCCGAAGCGGAACTCGCGGCCCTGTTTCCGTGCTTGACCACTGGGATACCCACCGAAGCGGTCACGATCGAAGCGATAGAGGAAACATTCACCACTGCGCCATAGGGGTCTCCCCCGGTTCCGACAATGTCGAGCACCATCGGATCGATCGGCAAGCTGATCGCATGACGCAAAACTGCGTCTCTGAAACCCACCACCTCGTCCACGGTTTCAGGCTTGGCTCTGAGAGCGACAAGGAAACCGGCGAGCTGGGCGTCAGTCGCCTCCCCCGCCATGACAGATTCCATGGCCGCCTGGGCCTGTTGGACACTCATATCCTCGCGAGCCAACAGCTGAGTCAGAATGTCGGGCCAGGAGAAAGCTTCGGTCATGGAATCATGCTAGCGGGCGTTTTCTGGGCATCTCGCAGGGAGCAAGCACCCAGGTAAATCAGGCATAATGATGGGGTGAGTAGCGCATCGATTTCATCCTCTTTCCCAGCGCCGTCCGTCAATCGACCGAACGTCGTTGCGGTGGGCACCATTGTTTGGCTCGGCAGCGAGGTGATGTTCTTCGCCGGTTTGTTTGCGATTTACTTCACGCTGCGCTCAACCTCACCCGAGTTGTGGGAATTCAACACATCACTTCTCAACGTGCCCTTCGCGGCTGCGAACACCACTATTTTGGTGCTGTCTAGTGTCACCGCGCAGTTTGGGGTCTTCGCTGCTGAACGTCTCCAGGCTCGTGCAACGGGGTGGAAACCCACCCAATGGGGAATGGTCGAATGGTTCTTTTTGACCTACCTGATGGGCGGAATCTTTGTCGCCGGCCAGATTTATGAATACGCTCTGCTTGTTTCCGAAGGTGTTGCTCTCAATTCTGACGCCTACGGGTCTGCGTTCTATCTCACAACAGGGTTCCACGGATTGCACGTGACTGGCGGGCTCATTGCGTTCTTGCTGATAATTGGCCGGGCATATGCCGTGAATGTGTTCACCCATCGGGAAGCTACCAGCGCAATTGTGGTGTCCTATTATTGGCACTTTGTTGACGTGGTCTGGATTGGCTTGTTCCTCGTCATCTACATTTTGAAATAGCAACGAAAAAGAAAGCAGAAACAGAGTCAACTATGTCCCTCTCCTCTCGTCGTTCAGGTCGCCGCCACCCCTTGGCTGGAGCCTTGCTGTTGGTTATCGGTTTGTTCGTAACCGGCGGGGCATACGCTGCTACCAGCGCTGGAATCGCCTACGCCGAAAGCCCCCCGATTTCTCAGGCTCAGCTTGTTGACGATGGCGAGAAGCTCTTTTTGGCCAACTGCGCAAGCTGCCACGGGCTGAACGCAGAGGGAACGGTTGCTGGGCCAAGTTTGATTGGCGTGGGAGCGTTGTCTGTTAATTTTCAGGTTGGCACCGGTCGGATGCCGATGGCCGCGTCTGGCCCGCAGGCAGAAGTTAAGCCCGTGCAGTTCACTCAGCCTCAGATTGATGCCATGGGTGCATGGGTCCAGACTCTCGCTCCAGGACCCGATTTGCCTGACCCCCGGTATTACGAGGGAGACGGTGACGTCGCAGTGGGTGCCGAGCTTTTTAGAATCAACTGTGCCATGTGTCACAACGTTGCTGGCGCCGGTGGCGCTTTGACTGAGGGCAAATACGCACCACACCTGCGCGACCTTCAGCCGGTTCACGTGTATGGAGCTATGGTCACGGGACCCCAGAACATGCCCGTTTTTAGCGACATGAATCTCACCCCCAAAGAGAAAAACGACGTCATCACCTATTTGAAGTATCTAGATGAGACCCCGTCTGTTGGTGGGTTCTCGCTGGGTAGCCTCGGACCGGTGTCGGAAGGTCTCTTCGTCTGGCTTATTGGGCTCGGCGGTTTGATTGCTGTTGCAATCTGGCTCACCGCTCGCTCGAACTAGATCTCGATCGCAGAAAGGAAAAGGACAGAGATATGGCAACCACACCCGCCGGTAAAAGCCTGAGTGTTGTCGCGCCTCAGGAGGACTTTGATCCGGGTATCGCTGTGGTTTCTACCATGTCACCTCAAAACCCTGGATTACCCCCGGAGCACTTGAGGGTCACCGATTTGGACCCCAAAGAAGAAAAGAAGGCCGAACGGCTGATAGCGTTGTTCTTCATTCTGTCCATCGTCGGAAGTGTTTTTGCCGCGGTTGCCTACGTGTCCTTCCCGATCGTCTCGGGCGACATGCAATCAGTGCGCAATAACAACCTGTTTGTCGGCCTGGGTATCACGGTCTCTCTGTTGGGTGTCGGAATTGGCGCTGTGCACTGGGCGAAGTCCCTCATGCACGGCCACGAGCTGGTCGAAGAGCGCCACCCCACCAAAGGCACGGACGAAGAGCGTAAGACAGCCGTGGAGGTCTTTAGCCAGGCCAATAAGGAGTCCGGCTTCACCAGGCGTTCCCTTGTCAGAAACACTCTGATCGGTGCTTTCTTGGCAGCGCCGATACCCGCAGTGGTGCTGTTTCGGGACCTGGCTCCCGCGGCAGACCCCATTGCGAAGATGAAAGAGACGCTCTGGGCCGAGGGCGTTCGCCTCGCGAGAGACCCGAGCGGTGCGCCCATCAAGGCGTCTGAGGTAACTATTGGCTCCGTTTTTCACATCATTCCCGAAGGTCTCGCAGAGCTTGAGCATCACCGCCTGGAAGAAAAGGCAAAAGCTGCCGTTCTCGTGATGCGTCTTCCCCTAGATGCTCTCAATGAACTCCCCGAACGTGCGAGCTGGTCGTACCAGGGAATTGTCGCCTATTCCAAGATCTGCACCCACGTCGGATGTCCGGTAGCGCTATATGAGCAACAGACCCACCATTTGCTGTGCCCGTGCCACCAGTCCCAGTTTGACGTGACAAATCACTGTGAAGTGATCTTTGGACCCGCCGCACGACCGCTTCCACAGCTTCCACTCACCGTGGATGCGGAAGGATATCTAGTAGCACAATCTGATTTCACCGAACCTGTAGGACCGAGTTTCTGGGAGCGTGAGCTATGAGCACAACCGTAGAGAACCAAACGACAACCCCGCAGGGTCCCGGCATGCGTTTTACGTCGAAGGCCGCCAACTACGTTGATGAGCGCACCAGCGCCTCCACGGCTGTCAAGGCGCTCGGTCGAAAGATATTTCCCGACCACTGGTCGTTCATGCTCGGAGAAGTGGCTCTCTACAGCTTCATCGTGATTCTGATTAGTGGGACCTTCCTCACCCTCTTCTATGACCCTTCCATGACCGAGGTCGAGTACGAGGGTTCTTACCTTCCGCTGAGGGGCATCGAGATGTCTGTGGCGTACCACACGTCGCTAGACCTGTCCTTTGATGTACGAGGCGGATTGTTGATGCGCCAGGTCCACCACTGGGCTGCTCTGCTCTTCATCGCCGCCATCGGTCTTCACATGCTTCGCGTGTTCTTCACCGGAGCTTTCCGCAAGCCCCGCGAGCTCAACTGGATCGTCGGATTTGTTCTTTTCGTCCTGGCAATGGCCGAGGGCTTCACCGGTTACAGCCTCCCTGATGATCTGCTTTCTGGTAACGGTCTTCGCATCATTGACGGAATGATCAAGGCGTTCCCTGTGGTCGGGGTTTGGATGTCCTACCTGTTCTTTGGTGACGAGTTCCCGGGAACGGTTGTGATTCAACGGCTCTATGTGCTGCACATCATGCTGTTACCTGCCATTTTGATAGCGACGCTAGCCATACACATGGTGTTGCTGGTCGTGAACAAGCACACCCAGTTTGCTGGACCCGGTCGCACCAATGACAACGTCGTTGGCTCCCCCGTGTTGCCTGTCTTTGCCGCCAAGGCTGGAGGATTCTTCTTCCTCGTCTTTGGTGTGATCATGCTGATTGCGTCGCTGTTCACGATCAACCCGATTTGGAATTACGGGCCCTATGACCCCTCCCCTGTGTCAGCGGGAACGCAACCCGACTGGTATATCGGCTTCGCCGATGGGGCGCTGAGGTTGGTGCCGCCAGGGTGGGAGTTTGTGCTCTTGGGCTACACCTGGTCCATGAACATTTTGGCGCCCACCATTGTGCTGATTGTGTTCTTAGTTCTCGTTGCTGCCTACCCGTTCATCGAAGCCTGGGTGACCGGAGACAAGCGTGAACACCACATCGCTGATCGTCCGCGGAATGCACCTGTCCGCACCGCAATTGGTGCAGCAGGGGTCACCCTCTACGCTGTCATGTGGGCAGCTGCGAGCTCGGACTTGGTTGCCACCCACTTCAAACTAACCATTGAAGGGGTTATAACAACCCTGCAGGTGCTCTTGATCCTGGGTCCAATAGCTGCCTTTATGATTACGAAGCGCACGTGTTTGGCTCTGCAGCGCAAAGACCGCGAGATTGCACTACACGGCTACGAAAGTGGACGCATTGTGCGTCTGCCAGGTGGCGAGTACGTAGAGGTCCACGAACAACTGGATGACTACGAGCGGTGGCGTCTGCTGGACTTTGAAGAGTACAAGCCTTTGACCGTACGCCCCAACCCCAATGGCAAAATCACTGCGGGAACAAGGGTGCGTGCAGGTCTCTCACGCTGGTTCTTCGAAGACCGAGTAATGCCTGTGGAGGCCAAAGAGCTAGAGGGCGCCAAGCACTAGAAGTGCGCTCACTCCCCCGGAGTGAGATGTGTGCAGGCCTTTAGAAGAGGCGCCTCATGTATTCGGCTTGCTGGGTGTAGCCCAAACGGTCATAAAAGCCTCCAGCACGCCTACTTGCAACAGTGAGCTGTGTGACACCCCTGTGTTCACAGGCGGCCTCCACCGCACGCACAAGGGCGGTGCCCACTCCCCTGGTGTGAACCTGGTCATCGACAACGATTTCCTGGAGTTGCGCTGACGGGCCGTTCGTATACAGCAGAGTGTTAATTGTTGTTAGCGCGTACCCCACGACCGCACCCTCAACCTCGGCAACGTGCACAAGCGTTCGGGGAGCGTCACCAATAACCTCGGTGAAGCTGGCGGAAAAAAGCCCGGCGTCGATGGGAACTGCGTGACCGAGCTTCGATACCAGCTCATGCACACGGTCGCGGTCTGCAAGGACAGCTAAGCGCACCACAGGTTGACTAGCGGGCAAAATATCCTCGGTAGTACTCGTAGGTCCAGCCAACTAAAGCCACCAAAATGAGTGGGATTCCATAGAGTGCAACCCAAATTCCGACCGACATTCCCAACATGGCAATACCAGCACCGGCTGCCAACATGATGGGCCACCAGCTCCACGGGCTGTAGAAACCAATCTCGGGTTCACCCTCGTCAATATCCGCGTCCAGGCGGTCTTCGGGCAAAACTCCGCCCTGGTTCTTCAGCTGGAACTGGAGGTAAAAGGCGATGAACGCTGAGAGCACACCGCTCAACCCGATCGCGATGGAGCCAATCCACTCCAGCTCACCCGTGTCGATGATTGCCCACACCGTGTAGACAACAGTCAACACGGCAAAATAGGCTGCCAGAATCCAAAGAACTCCAATATTGGTCTTCATCTATCCGCTACCGCCTAATTCCCTGCTCTAGCGGGGGTCTTACTCTTCTCCACCGAAAGGGGAAGAGCAATCTCAGGGTGGTTCAAATCAAAGGCTGGAGACTCAGACCTAATCCTGGGGATTGAGGTGAAGTTGTGACGAGGTGGTGGGCAACTCGTTGCCCACTCTAAGGATCGTCCATAGCCCCAGGGGTCGTTGACCGTTACCTTCTGGCCGTTGCGGGCTGTCAGGTACACGTTGAGCAAGAACGGAATCATGGAGAGCGCCAACAAGACCGACCCCACCGTCGAGAGCTGGTTCATCCACGTGAACCCATCCTCGGGGAGGTAGGTCGCGTAGCGACGAGGCATTCCCATCACACCCAGCCAGTGCTGAATCAAGAAGGTCATGTGGAAGCCAATAAACAGCGTCCAGAAGTGCACGTGACCGAGCGACTCGTTCAGCATCTTTCCGGTGAACTTGGGCCACCAGAAGTAGAAGCCTGCGAACATCGCGAACACCACGGTTCCAAAAACGACGTAGTGGAAGTGCGCAACCACAAAGTAAGAATCAGAGACGTGGAAGTCAAGTGGTGGCGATGCGAGGATCACGCCGGTCAACCCGCCAAACACAAAGGTAATCAAGAATCCGAGGGCAAACACCATCGGTGTCTCGAACGTGACTGACCCTCGCCAGAGCGTCCCCACCCAGTTGAATATCTTCACGCCCGTCGGCACCGCTATCAACATGGTCATCAGTGCAAAGAACGGCAAGAGTACTGAACCAGTGACGTACATGTGGTGCGCCCACACCGTCATAGACAGCGCCGCAATCGCGATCGTTGCATAGACGAGTGTGCGATAACCAAAGACTGGTTTGCGGCTGAAGACTGGGAAAATCTCCGACACGATTCCAAAGAACGGCAGCGCAATGATGTAGACCTCGGGGTGGCCAAAGAACCAGAACAAGTGCTGCCATAAAATGGCACCACCGTTCGCCGCATCGTAGACATGAGAGCCGAACACCCGGTCACTTCCCAAGGCGAGCATCGCGGCAGCCAAGACGGGGAAGGCAAGCAAAACGAGAATCGACGTCACCAGGGTGTTCCACGTGAAAATGGGCATCCGCCACATGGTCATACCGGGAACACGCATAGTGATGATGGTGGTGATGAAGTTCACGGCACCCAGAATGGTCCCAAAACCGCTCAGACCAAGCCCAAAGACCCACATATTTCCACCAAGACCCGGCGTAAAGGTCTGACTCGACAGCGGCGAGTAAGCGAACCAACCAAACGATGCAGCACCCTGTGGGGTCAAGAAGCCGGCCACAGCAATCAGCGATCCGAAGTTGAAGAACCAGAATGCCAGGGCGTTCAACCTGGGGAAGGCCACATCGGGTGCGCCGATTTGCAAGGGCATCAAGACGTTTGCAAAACCCGCAAACAACGGAGTTGCAAACATCAAGAGCATGATTGTGCCGTGCATGGTGAATAGCTGGTTGTACTGCTCCTTCGTTGCGACAATTTCCAAGCCAGGCGCAAACAACTGTGCACGAATCACCAGTGCCATCACACCGGCAATGAGGAAGTACATGAACGAGGTGATCAGGTAGAGATAGCCGATTTTCTTGTGATCAGTGGTGGTCACCCAATCGACAAAGACATTGCCTTTTTTTGCAACTCGAGGATTTGAGAGCCCAGGGGGCATCTCTGTTACCAGGGGCCTAGGCGCCGTCGTCGTCATGTTCTATTCCCTTTCACTGGCGGGGGTCGTTCCCGGCAAATTTTGCAAAACATTCAGTTCTGGTCCTAAACGACCGACCTTGCCGGCTGCTTCGAGTTCCTGAATCTTCTGGTTGTACTCAGCCTCTGAGACGACGTGCACCTCGAAGAGCATCAGCGAGTGGTACTCACCACATAGCTCAGCACACTTTCCTCGGAAAACGCCCTCCTGCTGCGGAATGAAATACCAGTAGTTAGTCCTGGCAGGAATCATGTCCTTCTTATAGAGAAAATCGATGACCCAGAAGGAGTGGATGACGTCTCTGGACTCGATGATGATTTCAACTTTTTTGTTCACCGGCAGGTAGAGCTTGGGTAGCAGTTCGGTGTTGACACCACCGCCTGGAATTTCCTGAGCCTGGATGCCTGCGGAGTAAACATTTTCGTTCAAGTAGTTGAAATCCCACGCCCAACGCTTGCCGTACACCTCAATAGACACATCGGGCTGTTCCAGAGGAGCCTCAATGATTGACTGATCGCGGGCTGTAAAAGCGAAGAGGCCGAGCACCAGGATCAGCGGAACAACGGTGTAAAAAGTTTCAATGGGCATGTTGTAGCGCAACTGCGCTGGCAGACCGGTTTGGCCCTTGCGGCGGCGATACACAATGGCGGCCCAAAGAATCAGCAGCCACGTAATAATACCCACGATCAACAAGACCACCCAGGAGACGACCCATAGGTCAATGACTCGGTCAACTTGGTTGGTCAACCCGCGTTCTGTCGGAAGCCAGCCGATCATGGACTGTTGGGTACATCCCGCCAAAACCAGGGAAAGAACAATCAAAACCGACGCGCTTTTCAGACCGCGTGTGAGGTTGTGGCGCACAACATACCTTTCACCTAAATCTCGACCGCTTTGGCCTCAGTCTAGGACATTCGACGACCAAGCCGTCCCACGCCAAGGGCGTGTGCCAAGGAAATATGGACTAACCAAAGCTGTCTCCGCACGCGCAACTACCTTCCGCGTTCGGGTTGTCAATGGTGAAGCCTTGCTTCTGAATCGTGTCTTCGAAATCGACGGTGGCGCCATCCAAATACGGGCTACTCATCTTGTCGACAACGAGTTCAACTCCTTCGAAATCACGAACCAGATCGTCATCCATCAGGCGCTCATCAAAGAACAACTGATAGATCAGACCGGAACAGCCACCAGGCTGAACTGCAACCCGAAGCCTCAGGTCATCGCGACCCTCCTGCTCCAACAGGCTCTTGACTTTCAAAGCTGCCTGGTCAGTGAGGGAAACCTTGTGTGTTTCATTGAGGGTCTCAGTCATGGCACATCCTTCCGATGTCGTTATTCTACGCTGTCAGAGCGGAGGATTTCTGAGTGTGAGCGGTGATTGAGCAAACCCAACAACACCGACTCCGTGAGCGCCTGGCGCCAGAGCACCCCCAGATCGAGGGACTCATTGGGACTGTGTGCGCGGGTGTCGGGATCCTCGACCCCTGTCACCACAATCTGGGCCTGGGGAAAGGCCTCGTGGAGCATGGAAATAAAAGGAATCGACCCGCCCACACCCTGATAAACGACCCGCTCACCAAAGCCTGCGTGAGCAGCAGCACTGGCCAGATCCAGTGCCGGAGCCCCCTGCTCCACCACAAATGGTTCCCCAAGGGACACGTCGCCAAGCTCCCACGTCGCACCAAAAGGCATTGCCTGGGCAATGTGTGTCCTCAGCGCTGCTTCTGCTGACGAAGCAGAGTCACCAGGCGCAACCCGCAAGGAAAGCTTCACTCTAACCTCGGGGATGAGCGTGTTGGACGCTTCCGCCACTTTCGGGGCATCAATACCCGTGATGGTCAGCGCGGGTCCTCGCCAGAGCCGGTCTGCAACGGAACCCTTGCCAATTTCTCTGACCCCGGGCAGCAACCCCGCCTCCTCCCCCACAACCATGGAATCCGCGGAGTCCATGGTGGGGAAATTGCCCAGCCCCTCAATGGCAACAGAACCATCAGCGGCGTAGAAGCTCGAGGCGAGAACCAACCAGGCCATCATCGCGTCGGGGATAGCACCGCCCATCATCCCCGAGTGCACCGCATGATCCAGAGTGCGAATCCTCAACACAGCGGTGACGTTCCCGCGCAGGCTGACAGTGATGGCGGGCGTGTTGGGGCTCGGATTATCCGAGTCCGCCACCACAATCACGTCGCCCTGCACCTGGGCTGTGTGCTCCTGCAAGAAACCCTGAAAAGACGGAGAACCATTCTCCTCTTCGCCTTCGATAAACATCACGAGTCCCAGCGGAAAATCGGAACCGACAAGATCTCGGAGTGCTCGAATAGCCGCTAGGTGAACCGCGATACCAGCTTTGTCATCGGCACTGCCTCTGCCATACAGGCGACCGTTTCGCACAGAGGGCGAATAGGGCGGACTCTCCCATTGTTCATCCGGCCCCGGAGGTTGAACATCATGGTGGGCGTAGAGGACGACCGTCGGGGCGCCCGGGGCTGGCTCCCTTCTCGCTAAGACAGCCGGGGCACCTGTGCCGTGGTGATACGCACCCACCTGATCAAAAACACCTGTTTCTTCACACAGCTTTGCCACGTGGTTCGCCGACGCCACCACGTGCACCGGATCAAACTCTGCCCACGACACTGAGGGAATCTTCACGAGTGTGCCTAAGTCAGCGAGGAGGCGCGGAGCACCGGCTCGCAGAAGTGGTCTGAATTCCTCAGCGAGGCGGGTGGAGTCAGCTTCCAGAGACATGCCGGTAATCTTAGAGCTATTGATTTTAGGGAAACGGGGAAACAATGGCGAAAGCTCCAGAGGAAGTCGAGTCTGTAGACGAGGGGGCCCTAGGCAAAGGCCGCCCCACCCCCCGGCGTCGGGATCGCGAAGCCGAGCTCAAGCGGCCGCTGGTCTCCAACAACCGCAAAGAAGCGCGGGCCAAAATGGCTGGGCAGCGCGAACGGGCCAGGCTCGGTCTCGCCAACGGTGAGGAACGCTACCTCCCTCTGCGGGACAAAGGACCGCAGCGCAAATGGGTCCGAGATTATGTTGATGCCCGCTGGAACTTTGGAGAATTTTTAATCCCGGTCATGTTCGCAGTCATCTTTGCGACCTTCCTCCCCTCACTCCAAGCTCAATTCATCGCCATTGCGGTGCTGTGGGGATTCTTCCTGATTACAATCTTGGACTCGATGCTGGTGGGCAACCTCGTGCGTAAGGGGCTTCGGGCAAAGTTCGGCTACGAAAGCGTCGCACCGGGTGTGCGCTGGTATGCCGCCATGCGTGCCCTGCAAATGCGGGGGTTGAGGCTTCCAAAAGCTCAGGTCAAGCGCGGCCAAAAGCCCGAGTAACCCGCCTAGAATCCCTTGTCAGCGGTTAGCTCCTTCGTGAGGTGATGGGCAAAGAGCGGTCCTCGATAGACAAAGCCCGTATAGGCCTGGACCAGCGTCGCCCCGGCATCAAGGCGTTCCTGCACGTGGATACCGGTGAACACTCCGCCCACTGAAATGACACACATGTCACGAGGCAAACTTTGCCGGATAAGCCGCAGGATCTCAAGAGACCGCTGACGAAGCGGCCGACCTGACAAGCCACCCTCACCCATGTCAGCCACACGCTTAGGCTCAGTGGTGAGCCCCTCTCGACTGATCGTTGTGTTGGTTGCGATCACTCCCTGCAGGCCGACGTCAGCGACGAGTGCGCAGAGCCCCACGACAGCCTCGTCTGAAAGATCAGGAGCAATCTTTACCAGAACGGGCGTGCCACCAGCCTCTTTCAGCACGGCTTTGAGCAACGGGCGCAGCGACTTCTCGTCCTGTAAACCTCGAAGACCGGGAGTATTCGGAGAACTGACATTCACCACCACATAATCTGCGAGCGGAGCGAGTGCCTGTGTGCTTGTGACGTAGTCCGCCACCGCGTCGGCAAGAGGCGTCATTCGGCTCTTGCCGATATTTACGCCAATAACCGGGAGGTCCCTGTGTCGTCGCCTGAGAGCCTGCAGCCGCTTGGCAACCTTCTGGGCACCGTCGTTGTTGAAACCCATCCGATTAAGGAGAGCCTCGTCCTCGGGCAAGCGAAATAGACGGGGCTTGGGATTGCCCGGCTGGGGATGAGCCGTAACAGTCCCCACCTCTACGTGGGTAAAGCCCAGTGCTTGCATACCGAGGATTGCATGGGCATTCTTATCAAACCCCGCAGCAAGGCCAATCGGAGAGGCGAAGTGCAGACCGAGCGAGGACACAGCGAGCACGGAGTTAGGTGTCGTCCGTCGTCTCAGCAGCCCGCGAATCGGGCCCCACCCAGCGAGACGGATAACAGCCATTCCCCAGTAATGGGTGAGCTCCGGGTCAAGCCGTTTCAGCACCTGGAACACCGCTGAATACATCAACCGTCCTCGTCCGATGCTTTGGGCTTAGCTCGCAAGAATCCGATGGCGGATTCAAAATCATCCAGGCTTTCAAAGGCTTGATACACGGAAGCAAAACGGAGATACGCGACCTCATCGAGGTCGCGTAGAGGCTCCAAGATGGACAAGCCAATTTCGTTCGCGTCGACCTGTGAAGCCCCGGTTTGTCTAATCGACTCCTCCACCCGCTGGGCCAGCTGAGCGAGGTCCTGATCGGTGACAGGTCGACCTTGACAGGCCTTTTTCACGCCGGCAGCAATCTTCTCTCTCGAGAAAGGCTCGGTCACGCCACTGCGCTTGATTACGCTCAAGCTCGCCGTTTCCATCGTGGAGAAACGTCTGCCGCATTCTGGGCACTGACGTCTGCGCCTAATCGACATGCCGTCATCACTCGTGCGCGAGTCAATGACCCGACTATCGGGGTGGCGGCAGAAGGGGCAAAACATGGTGGCCTAAGCCTATAGAAACAGAGGTGAGAAATTACTCCGTAAATCTCGCGGTCACGGCATCGCCGTGGGCGGGTAGGTCTTCGGCAATGGCAAACGTCACGACCTGGTCTGCAATGGCCTCCAGTGCACCCTTGTCATATTCGATGACCTGTTGGGTTCTCAAAAAAGTCATGGGAGAGAGGCCGGAGCTAAAGTGCGCCGCTCCCCCTGTGGGCAAGACGTGATTGGAACCCGCGAGATAATCTCCCGCACTCACCGGGGTAAAGTCCCCCACAAAGATGGCTCCAGCGTGTCGAAGGTCGCCAAGAATTTCTGCTGGGTTTTCCACCATCACCTCTAAGTGTTCCGGTGCCACCGCATTAGAAAGGATCACGGCGTGGGAAAGAGAGTCAACCACCATGATCGCTGATTGTTCCCCGCCCAAAGAGGCTTGCACCCGCTCCCGGTGGGTGGTGAGCAGAACCAACCGCTCCAGGGCAAGGGTGACCCTCTTGGCCAACTCAAAGGATGTGGTGATCAAGACCAACGAAGCGAGCTCATCGTGTTCTGCCTGAGAAATCAGATCTGCGGCAACATATTCTGGGTTCGCTGTGTCGTCAGCAATAATCCCGATTTCGGTGGGTCCCGCTTCAGAGTCGATGCCCACCACACCACGCACCAGGGTCTTTGCAGCGGCAACATAGCGATTTCCCGGCCCGGTAATCACCGACACGGGCCGCAGTGAAATCTCTGGCACCCCCCAGGCCAACGCGGCAATTGCTCCGGCCCCGCCCATCGCATAGACCTCTGTGACACCCAAAAGGTGCGAAGCGGCGGCAATGGTGGGGTGGATGCTCCCGTTGAACTCTTTTTGAGGCGGAGAAACAAGAGCAATGTCGACAACACCTGCCGCTTGAGCGGCAACGACATTCATTATCACGCTCGAGGGATAGACGGCTTTGCCGCCGGGAACATAGACCCCTGCTCGATCCACCGGCACATACCGAAGGGATACTCGTCCGCCCGAGTGAAACTCCGTCTCACTACCTTGGGGAACACTGTCTTCTGAGGCCAGCCGGACCCGTCTCACAGACTCCTCCATAGCGTCTCGTAGGGCTGGATGAAGCTGCTTCCAGGCCTTCTTGAGCACGTCTTTCGACACGACAAGCTCACCGTGTAGAACCTGGTCAAAACGCTCCGCCTGAGCCTGGAGGGCGGCTTGCCCGCCCTGTCGAACCTCATCCATCAGGTCCGAAACGATGGTCGTGACATCACGGCCGTCTGGGGCAACACGGGGCACAAAACCCGGCGCTGTGTCCTGTGTGATGGACATTTCACGTAAATCGACGAGACGAATCATGGTTCCTCCATGCTATCCGGGCGTTGTGGGAATACCGTGTGCCAAAAGAGCCTTAAGATTGAAATAATGAATTCACCAGACGCACTCTCCCCCAGCCAAGTATTTCTCGAAGCGTTCCGCCGTCATGGAGCAGGAATAGCGGTCGTGACCCTTTTGAAATCTGATGGGTCCCCGACTGGTTTCACTGCCACGTCTTTGGCATCACTATCAGCTACACCCCCGCTTGCAACCTTCAACATGTCTCAGACGGCGAGTTCATGGGGCGCGATGAAGGTCGACCGCGAAATTCTGATTCACATGCTCGGTTCCGACAGCGTTTCGCTCGCGCAGAAAATGGCCGGTGAAGCAGTCCAAAGATTTGACGGTGACCATTGGTCTCCGGGCCCAGAGGGACTTCCGTTGCTCACCGGTGCGAGCGCCTGGTTGCATGCCCGCGTGGTTGCCACGATGGAGGTCGAGTTTGCCGCGAGTGTCGCTGTTCGCATCATTGGGGGCGGTTTGGGATCTGCCTCAGACGCTCTGGTGTATCAGGGTCGCGACTACAAGCGCGTGACTGACCTGGCCTAAACGCTCAGGCAATCTGCCCCGAGCAAGCTCTTCACCTCGCCAATGAGGTCGACGCTCACGTGGACTTTTCTCGGCAACTCAAATACCCGCGCAACACCTGATTTAACCAGCCGCAAGCGGACGTGGGCCTGTCCTTCATGTCTGCCGAGGGTTTCGTCTAACGCCGTGAGAACAGGCACGGTGGCAAACTTCTCGAGCACCGTCAAGGTCAGCGGTTCGTCATTCTGCTCCGCCCGGACGCTCAAGGGTATGAGCTCGATTGCGTGTAATCCAAGGCCATCATCGCGTCTGGACACTCGCCCCCGCAATGCGACCACGGTGTCTTCGAGTAGGTCTCGTTGGTAGTTCTGGTAGGTCTTACCCAGAAACATCACGGCCACTTCGCCGCCAAAGTCTTCGATGACAACCTGGGCGTAAGGATTTCCGCTGTTGCGCGCCACCCTGTGATTGACCGAGGTAATCAGCCCGGCCACCGTCACACTGGAGCCATCTTCCCGATCAGAGATCAAGAATTCTGCGATGGAGGTCTCGGCCTCCTTCGCGAGCGCCACCTCGAGTCCCGCCAACGGGTGATCAGACACATACAGACCCAACATGTCCCGTTCGAGGCTCAGAAGCTCTTTTCTGGGCCATTCGGGACGATCTGGCACACTCGCACCCGATGGGGCTCCTGACTGCTCACACAGGCTGTCAAAGTCGAATCCGACGTCGCCGTGTTCTTCGGCCTTTTTGTCTCTGATGGCGGAATCAACGACGTTTTCGTGAATATCAAAGAGCGAGCGCCTGGTGTGACCCAATTGGTCAAAGGCTCCCGCTTTGATGAGCGATTCAACAGTGCGCTTGTTGAGGACGACAGCAGCCACTTTTTTGACGAAATCGTGGAAGTGGTCAAAGTGACCGTGCGTTTCACGAGCGGCTCGGATAGCGTCCACCACTCCTACGCCAACGTTGCGGATTGCGGCAAGACCAAATCGAATGTCCTCGCCCACAGCAGCAAACGTGGCAAAAGACTCGTTCACATCGGGCGGGAGAACTCGAATGCCCATCCTGCGGCACTCATTCAAATAAACAGCGGACTTATCTTTTTGATCGCTCACGCTGGTCAGCAAAGCGGCCATGTATTCGGCTGGGTAGTGGGACTTCAGATAGGCGGTCCAGTAGGAAATCATTCCGTAGGCCGCGGAGTGTGCCTTGTTAAAGGCGTAGTCGGAAAAGGGCACCAACACTTCCCACAGGGTTGATATCGCATCATCGGAGAAACCATTGGCATGCATCCCCTCGCGGAATGAGGCGAACTGAAGGTCCAACTCCTCTTTCTTCTTCTTTCCCATCGCGCGGCGCAACAGATCCGCCTGAGACAGCGTGTACCCGGCGAGCTTCCGGGCTATCTCCATGACCTGCTCTTGGTAGACGATCAAGCCATAAGTCGACCCCAGGATGTCTTCCAAAGCCTCGGCCAGCTCGGGATGAATCGGAGTGATGTCCTGCAGGCCGTTTTTACGCAGTGCGTAATTGGTGTGCGAATCAGCTCCCATCGGGCCTGGTCGATACAGAGCGAGCACAGCAGAAATGTCTTCGAAGCGGTCGGGCTTCAACATTCTCAACAGGCCGCGCATCGGCCCGCCATCGAGCTGGAACACACCGAGCGTCTCGCCGCGGCCCAACAGTCCGTAAGCATCGTGGTCATCGAGCGTCAGGGTCTCTAAAACCGGACGCTCACCCCGGTTAGCGTCGATGTTGTCCAGAGCATCGTCAATGATCGTGAGGTTACGAAGAGACAAGAAGTCCATCTTGACCAGACCGAGGGCCTCTGAGGCCGGAAAATCAAACTGCGTCACAACCTGGCCGTCTTGTTCCCGTTTCATAATCGGGATGATGTTAACCAACGGCTCAGAGGACATAATCACACCGGCGGCGTGAACGCCCCACTGGCGCTTTAGGTTCTCCAACCCCAAGGCGCGCTCGAAGACAACGTTTGCTGCAGGATCTTCCGCCAATGCCTGTCTCAAATCAGCGGCTTCCTTGTAGCGCTCATGAGCGGGATCCATCACATCGCCGAGCGCCATTTCTTTCCCCATCACTCCAGTGGGCATCAGTTTCGTCAGTTTTTCGCCCATCCCAAAGGGGTGGCCAAGCACTCGAGCGGCGTCCTTGAGGGCTTGTTTGGCTTTGATGGTGCCAAAGGTCACAATTTGTGCCACCCGATCATCCCCGTATTTTTGGGTGACATAGCGAATTACTTCACCGCGACGACGCTCGTCAAAGTCCACATCGAAGTCGGGCATGGACACTCGCTCTGGGTTCAAAAACCGCTCAAAAATAAGTCCGTGTTCCAGAGGGTCAAGCTCCGTGATGCGCATCGCATACGCAGCCATAGACCCTGCACCGGACCCACGACCAGGTCCCACCCTGATCCCCTGGTCCTTAGCCCAGTTGATGAAGTCAGCAACAACCAGGAAGTAGCTGGCAAAGCCCATCTGGGTAATCACACCGATCTCGTAGTCCGCCTGGGCCACAACGCGATCGGGGATCCCGTGTGGATACCGGATGATCAGGCCGCGCTGCACCTCAGAAGAAAAAAAGGACGCCTCGGTTTCGCCCTCGGGAACGGGGAAACGAGGCATGTAGTTTGCGGTTTCATCGAACTGCACGCTGGCCCGAGACGCAATCAACAGCGTGTTGTCACAGGCCTCAGGAAAATCGCTAAAGAGTGCCCGCATCTGGCCCGGTGTCTTCACATAAAACTCGTTGGCATCAAATTTGAATCGCTTGGGATCATCCAACGTCGACCCAGACTGCACACACAAGAGTGCTGCATGAGCATCGGCATCTTCAGCCTTCGTGTAGTGCAGGTCGTTACTGGCCAATAGCGCCAGGCCGAGGTCTTTGGCCAAGCGAACAAGGTCGCCCATGACGCGCTTTTCAATACCGAGCCCGTGGTCCATCAACTCGACAAAATAATTGTCCGCTCCAAAAATGTCCCTAAACTCAGCTGCTGCCTGGAGAGCCTCGTCGTATTGGCCAAGCCGGAGTCGGGTTTGCACTTCCCCCGAGGGACACCCGGTTGTGGCAATAACCCCTGTGGAATAGGTGTTGAGCAGGTCCCGGTCCATGCGAGGTTTGAAGTAATAACCCTCCAGGGAAGCCAGGGATGACATCCGGAAAAGGTTGTGCATACCCTCTGTGGTCTCAGCGAGCATCGTGATGTGGGTATAGGCACCAGCACCGGAAACATCATCTTCTCCACCGTTACCCCACTGGATGCGGGTCTTATCCGAGCGGTGGGTTTTGGGGGTGAGATAGGCCTCAACCCCAATGATGGGGTTAATCCCCGCGTTATTCGCTTGACGCCAGAACTCATAGGCCCCGAACATCACGCCGTGGTCTGTAATGGCTACCGCCGGCATCTCGAGCCTGGCCACTTCAGCGACGAGCTCAGAAATTCTCGCTGCCCCATCGAGCATCGAGTACTCGGTGTGTACATGCAGGTGCGCAAAAGAGTCACCAGATGGGCTCACCAAAACCTCCTCGTTGTTCTTGAACCTCCAGAGTAAACCGCGTGAGGCCTCCCCCGAGAAGGCTCCCCGGAACTCACCCTCTTAAGCGCTCAAGTGCTTCTTGAAGGTCCTTGGGATAGGTCCCTTGAACGTGCACCAGCTTTCCGCTCACAGGGTGTGTGAACGACAATTCCATGGCGTGTAGCCACTGGCGCTCAAGCCCGAGGCGCTCAGCCAACGTGGGGTCTGCTCCATACAGGGTGTCTCCCACAATGGGGTGTCGATGCGCAGCCATGTGCACCCGAATTTGATGGGTTCGCCCCGTTTCCAAGCTCACCTTCAACAGCGAGGCTGCGGGGTGAGCTTCCAAGGTTTCATAGTGCGTCACGGATTCCCGACCACCGGCAACGACCGCAAACTTCCAGGAACTGCTGGGATGGCGACCAATAGGAGCATCAATGGTCCCCGTGCTCGGATCTGGATGTCCCTGCACGAGCGCGTGGTAGATCTTTTCGACCGTGCGAGCTTTGAACGCGCGCTTCAGAACACTGTAAGCAACCTCGCTTTTAGCAACCGCCATCAGACCTGAAGTTCCCACGTCTAGCCTGTGCACAATCCCTTGACGCTCAGGGGGTCCCGAGGTTGAGATGCGATACCCGGCCCCTGCAAGAGCGCCCAACACTGTCGGGCCCTCCCAACTGGGTGCAGGATGCGCGGCGAGACCCGGTGGCTTATCGACAACAACGATGTCGTCATCGTCGTAAACGATGGCCATCGAATCAATGATGATGGGCTCAATTCTGGGTGCCTTCTTAGGCTCAAACGTCATTTCGAGTAGGTCCCCGACGTGCACCCGATCGCTCTTCACCCCCGGTTTACCGCCAACGAGAGCTCCACCGGAGTCGATGATTTCTTGCGAGAAAGCCCGTGAAAACCCAAACAAACGAGACAGTGCCACATCGAGACGCTCGCCTGCCAACCCGTCGGGGATTGCAATTGACCGAGTTTCAGACATCAGCTGTGACCCCGTGCCCTCGAATCAGGGCATTCACCATCACTGTCTGGGCGTTGCCGGCACTTCTCCTGGAGCCGAGGTGGCCTCCAGTTGGCCTAATTGCTGGTTGATAAAGGACTTTAAGCTAGCGCGGTACTCGCGCTCAAAGTTCCGCAATTGATCCACTGAGGCTTGGATACCACCGCGTTGAACCTCCAGTTGGGCGACATAGGCGCGGTGCTCGGTTTCTGCCTCGGCAACAATACGAGCTGCCTGAGCGTGCCCCTCGGCGATGAGCTCGTCACGCTTTTGGATACCCTCACGGACGTGTTCCTCATGCAGGCGCCTGGCCAACTGCAACAGGTTGTTGGCATTCTCAGCATCAACCACGTCCCCACCCTGGGGCAAAACGGGCATAACTCCCACAGTGCCGGCAGATCCGCCGCTGCGCTGCAATTCGGCAATCCGAGCTTCATGGGCAGCAAGCTTCTTAGAGAGCTCGTCGTTTTCACCTGCCAGTCGGCGCATTTCCCCAACGACCTCGTCGAGAAAGTCGTCAACCTCGTCCTGGTCGTAGCCCTCACGGAACTTGGTCGATTGGAACCTTTTGTTGACAATGTCTTCGGGGGTCAAAGCCATGAACTTTTACCTCATTACCTTCCATACCGGGGCGATACTGTTGGGCCGCCCGGAATACCGTGTCGTTTTACAACGCCTCCACACTAGCGCCAAGCATCCAAAAACTGGGGATTTAGCGAAACCCGCCGATAATCGACAATGCAATCAGCGTCGCGATCATCAAAAGGCTCCAGCCTAGATCTATGGCTGCTCCTCCGAAACGGAGCTGCGGCACAAAACGTCGCACTGTGGCGAGCGGCTTATCCGTCAACGTGTAGGCAGCTTCAGCGGCGAGCAGGAGAGGCCCTCGGGGCCTAAACCCACGAGAGAGGACCTGCACCCAATCGAAAATGAACCTCACCCACATCGCGAGGAAAAATACGTAGAGGGCTATGTAGGCAATTGTTGCAATGAGTGACACCATAGTTCCCCCATTATGCCCGTCAACCCTGAGGGCTTGGGGTTGCTTAGTCGGTGAGCGAAGCGTCGAGCTCAGACTCAACGCCGTCGCCTTCGCCACTCACCATAACGTGGGAGGGCGAGAGCAAGAAAACCTTGGGGGTTACACGATCGATGTGCCCGTGCAAACCCTGCGAGAGGCCACTTGCGAAGTCAACAAGACGACGGGCTTCAGACTCGCTCATCTGAGTCAGGTTGATGATCACGGGAATACCCTCGCGGAATGTTTCAGCAATAATCTGAGCATCCCCATACTTCTTGGGGTGAACCGTCAAGATCTCGTTCACGTCACTCGCTCCTTGAGAGCGGCCAGAGCGACGAAGCGGCGTCACGGTAGCGCGCTGAGTAGGTCGTGGTTGGGCAGCCTCAGCAACCGAACGCGGTTGTGCTGCATGGTCATCGTAGGACTCCTCGGCAAGACCAAGGAATTCCAGCGTCTTACGTAATGGATTCGACATAACTGCCCCTTTGTAGAGTGGAAACGCCTTAAGGCTAGGTGGCAGAAGGCCTTTTACCCGTGATTGCGGTCCCTATGCGCAGGTGTGTCGCGCCGGCAGCAATCGCCTCACGAAAATCTCCGGACATGCCGATGGATAAATCTGTCGCGTGCGGAGCTATGCCGCGCAGCCGCTCCGCATAGTCCACCACTCGAGCAAACGCTCGCTCGGCGGGCTCATCCAACGGAGCGACGGCCATCAGGCCACGGAGGTTCAAGTTATCGGTTGCCAACACCTGCTCGGCCAGCTCCAGCAGGTTCAGAGGCTCCACTCCCCCTCGACCAGGTGTGTCGGTGAGGTTCACCTCAAGGAAAACATCAAGCGCTTGCTCCGCCCGCGAGAGGGAGTCTACGACGGAGGCGCGGTCCACCGAATGAATCACGGAGCAATAGGCCGCAACTGCTTTGGCCTTATTGGATTGCAACTGGCCAACGAAGTGCCAGGTGAGATCCAGATCCGAAAGCTCTTCCTGCTTTGCTTGCGCCTCCTGGTGTCGATTCTCTCCCACGTGGCGCACCCCGGCGGCATACAGCTCGCGAACCAGATCTGCTGGATGGAATTTGGTCACGACAATCGTCGTTATGTCTGCGGGCGACCGACCAGCAGCTCGGGCAGCATCTGCCACCTCAGCCTGCACTGCCACAAAGCGGTTCCCTGCCCCCTGATCCACAACCAGCCCTAGCGCAGGAAGTCGGGAACGTCGAGCTCGCTGTCGTCCTCTAGCTCTGCTGCAAACACCGGTTGCTCCTTCGCCACTGTCGGCTCCTGCTCACCTGGCAGCAGCCACGATTCTTCTGGCTCTTGTGCGACATCTGCCGGTTGGCCATCGGGGGGGCCTGTGGCAGTGGAACCGGAATGGCTCGTGAAGGAGTGTTGTCGACTCTCATCAAATCCGGCTGCGATCACCGTGACGCGAACTTCGTCGCCGAGCGAGTCATCGATGACCGCACCAAAAATAATGTTGGCATCGGGGTGCACTGCCTCTTCGACCAGCCTTGCTGCGTCGTTGATTTCATAAAGCCCTAAGTTCGAGCCACCTTGGATCGACAGCAGCACACCTTGCGCTCCCTCGATGTTGGATTCGAGTAGCGGTGAGGAAATGGCCAACTCCGCAGCTTTGATGGCGCGGTCCGCTCCTCGACTGGACCCAATCCCCATCAAGGCGGTGCCCGCATCCTGCATCACAGACTTCACGTCAGCAAAATCAAGGTTAATCAGCCCCGGCGTCGTAATCAGGTCGGTAATGCCCTGAACACCTGCGAGCAGGACGTGGTCGGCAGTCTCAAACGCTTCCAGCATGCTGATGCTGCGATCAGAAATCTCCAGCAACCGGTCGTTGGGAACAACAATCAACGTGTCGACTGCGTCCTTGAGTGCTTGAACGCCTGATTCAGCCTGAGACATTCTCCTTTTGCCCTCAAACGAGAAGGGCTTGGTCACGATACCCACTGTCAGGGCACCAATCGACCGAGCGATCCTGGCGACCACGGGGGCACCTCCGGTGCCTGTCCCCCCGCCTTCTCCCGCTGTCACAAAAACCATGTCCGCTCCGGCCAGAGCCTGTTCAATTTCTTCTGCGTGGTCCTCGGTTGCCCGTCGACCGACCTCGGGGTCGGCTCCCGCGCCAAGACCCCTGGTCAATTCGCGCCCTACATCGAGCTTCACGTCAGCGTCGCTCATGAGCAAGGCCTGGGCGTCAGTATTGATCGCAATAAACTCAACACCCCGCAGGCCGCGGTCAATCATGCGATTGACCGCGTTAACGCCGCCACCGCCGACTCCCACCACTTTGATAACGGCGAGGTAATTGTGTTGACCGGACACCGGTGCTCCTTTTCGTCAAACCCTAAAGCTTTACTTGAAGATGAGAGTTTTATTCACGTTTCATCTGACACGACGTTATGGCGCTATGCCGGTCTGCTCCTGCAGGCGCTGGGCGTGTCGCGCAACCCGGGAGAGAGAAAGAAAACTCAGTCTTTGTCGCGAATGACAACGCTGTCGGGTGTTGTCACATCAATCACCTTCGGTGTGTCAGATCCCGCGGCCACCAGACTGGCCTGGAGCACCCTGCCCTTTTCAGCTGCCCGCTCGGAACTGCCCCACAGCACCTCGTGCTTAATACCTCGCATGCCAAAGCGAACATCATCAAGCGTGCTTGCGCTGACTGAATCAACCTGGCTCAACACCTCGGCGGGCAGTGCCGCAAGAACACGGGTTGCCGCCAAGAAACTTTCCAGATTGCTCTCGGGCGAGCTGGTAATGCGGGGAAGGTCAATCGGTCTTTCTGGCTCCGTCCACAACGTCACCCCCGCTGCGTCCACCACAACAAAGCCGGATGGAGATTCCACCACGCCGAGCGGCTGGCGCTCCACAATCGACACCACCAAGGTATTGGGGGGCTCTATGCGTGTTCTGAAGGCCTTAATTAGTGTCATGGGCTCGAGAGCCTGGGCAATGCGATCAGAGCTGACCTTGGCCAAGGGCTCCCCATACATATGGCCAAGCGCCTCTTCAATCTGGCTGGTTTCGATCCGATCAGACCCCTCAACCACCACTTCACGCAACGTCAAGGCCGGCGACAGGGTCAAAACGACCACTCCGAGAATCAACAAGCCCATGCTGCCCACCGACATCCCCCAGACCCATCGGCGGTGTCTCGTTGCCTGGGTGAAACGCTGATATTCACCCTTTTCGGCCTTTTTGCGTTGCCTGGAGGACTCTCGTTGGGCTGCGATGGCGGCGTGCACCGGACGCTTCTGCGCGGGGGCGCCCGCCCTGGCTTTTTGCCGCTTGGGCGAGAACCCGTCAGGCCGATCCATGGTGACCCTCGTCATAGGCGCGCTTCGTAGCAAGAAGTTGGGGGACTATTTGGTATAAATCCCCCGTCGACATTGTCACAACGATGTCACCCGGGCGAGCCCGGCTCACTGCCAGACGACACGCAGCATCCCAATCGGGTTCAAAATCAAACGAAGCGCCCTTGGGTAACCTATCGAGAATCAATTGAGTGGTGACGCCTTCAATCGGATCCTCTCTGGAACCGAAGATGTCGAGAAAAATTGTGTGGTCACTACCCTTGGCGAAGGCTTCGGCGAGCTCGCTTGCCATGTATTGAGTCCTCGAATACAGGTGTGGCTGAAACATCGTGATGACAGAGCCTGATCCCACTACAGCGCGGGCGGTTTCCAGGGCTGCCGCAACTTCGGTGGGGTGATGGGCGTGGTCATCATAAAAACGAACACCGTTGATTTCGCCATGGAATTGGAACCGTCTATCTGCTCCACTAAAGCCGCCAACGGCTGCAGCAGCGTCCTCTAGGGACATTCCTTCCGCCACCAACACGGCGGCGATGCCCGTTGCATTCAGGCCATTGAGGCGTCCAGGGACCTGCAAGGTGATCACAGCGCGTGAAGCACCGTGCTCGATCGTTATGGTGCTCACCGGGGCAGCCTCGAGCTTCACAATGCGAAAATCGGCGTCCGCCGCAACCCCGTAGGTCCTCACTGGCACTCGTGTCCCGAGCCGCTGCGTGAGCTCCCGTGTTCCAGGGTCATCAGCGCAGAGAACAACGCATTCGCCAGCGGTGAGTGCGAAGGCTTCGAAGGCGTCATAGATGGCGTCCATCGATCCATAGAAATCCAGGTGGTCTGGCGCAATGTTCGTGATCACGATGATTGCGGGGTCGTAGTACACGAAGGACCGATCAGACTCATCTGCTTCAATCACAAACAGCTCATCGCTACCGTGCCTGGACGACACTCCCCATTCGCTGATAACACCGCCGTTTACAAAACCCACGTCTCTGCCTGCTCGATGCAGCGCGGTGGCCAACATGGCCGTCGAGGTCGTTTTTCCGTGCGACCCTGCAACGGCGAGGACTTTCTTACCCCGCATCACAAAGCGAAGAGCCTCGGATCGATGCATGATAGTGAGTCTTCTTGCCACAGCTTCGACATACTCCGGGTTGTTCTCCCGCACAGCGCTGGAGATGACAACGGTGTCAGCGTCGCCCAAATGGGCCTTATCGTGGCCGATGAAGACGGTCACCCCGGAGAGCCTCAGAGCCTCCACTACCTCGGAATCAGATCGATCAGACCCGGTCACCGCCACACCCTGCTCCGCCATCACCCGAGCGATGCCACTCATGCCAGAACCGGCAACCCCGATGAAGTGCGCGGCTTTGATGGTCTGTGGCAGCGGTTTACCCAATTCTGGTTTCATGCTTTAGCGTCTCCTTGAGGAAGCCTTCAGGGCTTCAGAGATAACGTCCACAAAAGCACTCGCTGCATCGGGCCGGCCTAACCCCTTCGAGCCCGAGCGCATCCGCTGGAGGGCGGCATCATCAGCCAAAAGCGGCAAGACTGTGCCGCGGACATATTCTGGGGTGAAATCTCGATCCACGACCATCACAGCGGCACCCGCGTTCAGACTGTCGGCGGCGTTTTTTTCCTGCTCACCATTCCCCACCGGGTAGGGAACAAAAATTGCAGGCAGTCCCACGATTTGAATCTCTGACACGGTCGCAGCCCCAGCCCGAGACACCACTGCCGTGGAGGCCCGAAACGCCATATCCATGCGATCGCAATAATGAAGCGCCACATACCCAGCCGCGGGGTCCTTGGGTAATAGGTTTCGAAGGCCGACTAAGTGAATGACCTGCCAGCCCAAAGCAAGCACTTCAGAAACAACTGCTTCGGTCGTCTTGTTGATTGTCACAGAGCCTTGTGACCCACCGGTCACGAGCAGGGTTTTCTTACCGGTGTCCAAACCGAAATGCTTCCGCGCTGCAGCCACAGAAATCTTCGAAACAGGATGGGTGATAGACCGTGCCATCGGCATGCCCAGCAACCTCGCGTGCGGCAGGCGGGTCTGGCTAAACGTGGTCACGATATATCTGGTGAATCGGGCGCCCAGACGATTGGCAAAGCCAGCTACAGCGTTTGCTTCATGCAACACCAAGGGAGTTTTTGTCAGCCAGGCAGCCACATAGGCGGGAGTGGACGCGTAACCGCCAAAGCCGGCGACCACCTCCGTGTTATGAGATCGGATAACACCAATCACCTGCAGAACGGCACCTGCGAATCGTGGCCAAAAGAGCACCGCATCGAGACTGAGGCGCCGGGGCATCGGTAGCCGAGCGGTCGTAACCAAACGGTAACCAGCCTCTGGCACTAGGCGGGATTCGAGGCCTTCCCTGGTGCCCAACACCAGAATCTCTGCGGGCTTGGCCACGCCCATCCGATCGAGCTCCGCGGCAACGGCTAGCAAAGGGTTGACGTGGCCGGCGGTCCCACCGCCAGCCAGAAGGACTCGGGTCATGCTCGAGCCAGCCCACGGCGTTCACGATAGGTCGTCACCGAGACCGCATCGCGACGATTAAGAGCCATCACAATTCCGACCGCCACGAGTGAGGCAATCATGGCCGAGCCCCCCACGGACATAAACGGCAGGGGCACACCCAACACCGGCAGCACCTCGAGCACCACCGCAATGTTCACGAGCGCCTGCCCGATCAACCAGATCATGACCCCCGCGGTCACTAGCCTGGCAAACGGATCAGCCTGCTTACGCACCATGCTGGACATGGCGATCGCCAGAACGACAAAGGACACGATCACCAGGGTTGTTCCGATCAACCCCAATTCCTCGCCCACAATGGCAAAAATAAAGTCTGTTTCTGCCTCGGGGAGCCAGGACCATTTAGCGCGTGAGTTTCCGAGCCCTACTCCCCAGATGCCACCGGAACCCAGAGCATAGGTCGAGTGCACAATCTGCCAACAGGTGTTGAGGTAGTCATCCTCGCTACAACCAGAAAACCAGGTCATGATTCGATTGACCCTAGAGGGGCTCAACAGCGCCATGAATCCCATCGCGACCACCAAGATCCCGATGACAACTCCCAGGTGCGCGACCCTTGCTCCGGCCACAAATACCACGCCTAACGCAATGAGGACCATCACGCCTACGGTCCCGAGGTCTTTACCCAAACCCACTAACACCAAGGCAATCGAAATACCCAGCGCCAGGGGTCGAAGCAAGGTCCGGTAGTCCTGGATGAATTCCATCCGGTCGGCGAGAATTGCCGCCATCCACACGACCATCGCGGTCTTCAGTAACTCGGATGGTTGACCCGAGACGCCGGCGAACGCAATCCAGTTGGTGTTGCCACCCGACGTCACACCAAGGGAGGAAAACACCAATCCCTGCAACACCAGTGCGCCTAAGAATATTGTGGGAGCAAGTCGTTTGAACAGCATCGGGGGCTGCCGAGAGGCGAGCAACATTAACGGAAGGCCAAGAAACGCCCACCCGGCCTGACGCAAAAACGTCGCGAAAAAGTTGCCATCGTTTCCCAGGGCCGATCCGACGAACGATGAGGACAACACCATGACCAGACCAAAGGCCACCAAGAACAAGACGGTGGCAACCATGACGACGAACTCGGGGGCCTCGTGGCTAAAGAGCCTCTTGACACTGACCACAACCCGACTGGGCGATGGAGAGGGGGCTTGACGATTGATCGTGGTCATCGACCCCACCTCCTCTGCTGACTGAAAACCCGTACTGGCCAAACGGAAAACCCAACCTCTTTAGTGTGAGCCCGAATGCCCGATTTAGGCGCTAGGGCGCGCCGTTTTCGCGATGCTCGAACTCCCCACTACGGAAGGCTGATCACGCCAGCAATGAGCGCTGGCGTGACATCCAGTGCCCGAGCAACAGCAATGGACGCGAGCAATGGTGGGAGTTCGCTCGGAAGATCCCAGCCCGCCTCAGCCAGCTCTTCCACCGTGGAAATCTCGAGTGCTTGGTTTTTTCGATCATCAAGAAAGGCGCGATCACAGACGATGCCCTCAACCAGCCCCAGCTCGCTCATTCCGGGTGCTCCGACCCCGACTCCGATAGCTCTGGCACCCTCGGTAACCTCGGAGGCCTCAACCAGTGACTCGGTGTCTCCACTGCTTCGCCAATAGACGCAGGCCAAGGAGGTTCCGTCATACAGCACGGCACTACCGGGCTGCATGGTTTCTTCCACACACACGCTAATCAAGGGGGTGCGGGGCGATAGTGGTAATCCACTCCACCACGCAAGGCTCGAGGAAGAAGCGTGCACAATGATGTGCTCGTAGAAAACGGGGTCCCTGATCAGGTCTAACAGAGGCTGTTCTTGATAGCCCGCCACTCCCGTGGTGCGGCCATCTGCAATCAGAATTCTTGAGGCAAGGTCCGAGATGCGCGAACCATAACGCTCCCCCGCAACCACAATCCACTGCGGAGCGTTGTCGTATTTGTCTCTGACCCTCCAGGCGAAATCAACATCGGACAACACCGGAATGCCGAGGTCCAGAAGGGCAAGAATCGCCGGATCATCGGCGCTTACCCCCGGAGACACAACGGCAAAGTCCGCTCCGCTGGAACGAATCGCGGCATCTCTCATGGCGGAATCTGGGGACACCACCACTGATGCTCCGATGACGAGGGCTATGTTAACGACATCCTCTTCGGCGTCCCTCGCCACGACCGTAACCGCGGCACCCAGCTCTCGAAGCGTGTCGGACACCGCGAAACCTGTTGCCCCTAGACCCACCACTACGGCGTGGGAGCCGCTCCACTCACTGTGCCAACTGGTGAGGTGTGCAAGGGGGTCAGGGGTCACCGACTCAACCATTCAAGGTAGAACAATCCAGCTCCCACCGCAGCAAATAGGCCGGCTATCAGCCAGAACCTCACCACAATCGTCACCTCAGCCCAACCCTTGATCTCATAGTGGTGGTGCAGCGGCGAGGAGTAAAAGACCCGGCGACCGCCGGTTATCTTGAAATACAAGCGTTGAACAATCACGGACCCCGTCAGGACCACGAAGAGCCCCCCGACAATGGGAAGCAGCATTTCAGTTCGAGAGAATAGTGCCAGAGCTGCCACGCCACCACCCAGACCGAGCGAACCGGTGTCCCCCATGAAAATACGAGCAGGCGACGTGTTCCACCACAGGAAGCCAATCAAGCTGGACGCGGTAATAGCGGCAACGGCGGTTAGTTCGAGGGAATCTCTGACCTCGTAACACTTGTAAAAAGTGTCCTCATCGACGACGGTTCTGAAACACGACTGGTTGAACTGCCAAAAGGTAATCATCACGTAGGCGACGAACACCAGGATGGTCGAACCACTGGCCAGCCCATCGAGACCATCGGTAAGGTTCACCGCATTCGACGTTCCCACCACAATCAAACTTGCCCAGATAGCAAAAGCAATGACGGCTCCGACTTGCCCCAGGGCGACAAACGACACGACGTCCGCGTTTCGCACCAGTGACATTCCCAGCGTTCCCGCGGTCTGGTTGTTTTCATCGGGAAACGAGACCGCGAGGACACCAAAGACCACAGCCACCAAAATCTGGCCGATGACTTTGGCCCTCGGTGAAAGCCCCAAAGATTGCTGACGCCTGATTTTCGAGTAGTCATCCAGGAAGCCCACCAATCCCAGACCGACCATCAAGCCGATGACCAACACAGCCGACTGTGTGACCGCCTGGTGCTCAATGAGGTGAGCGCCGAAGTACCCCACCACCACAGCGAGAAGGATAATGATGCCGCCCATGGTGGGGGTTCCACGTTTCACAAAATGGGTCTTCGGGCCGTCTTGCCTAATGAACTGACCCCAGCCCAACTTGCCAAAGAGCCGAATAAAAAGCGGCGTCAAAAGGAGCGAGAAGGCAAGAGATAAAGCGCTACCCAGCAACAGAATTCTCACTGGAGGTCCTCCACCAGAAGGTGATAGAGCGGGAGCAAAGACTGCCCCGTTGTCCCCATCACGAGAACCACATCCCCCGGGCGGATAAATGCACGGACCTCATCGTACGCCGTGTCAACATCCACGCAGTGTTGCGACTCTCCATCCCAGGAGCCCTCACGACCGACCGATAAAAAGATTGCCCGAGCTTCTGGTCCGACGGCAAACACCTGCGACACGTTCAATCTGACGAACACAGCGGCGAACGCATCCAGAGAATCGTAGTCAGAATCTCCCGTGAGGTCGGGAGCCCCCGACACCACAATGATTCTGCGCTGCCTGGCTGCAGCCATGGTCACACGCTTCAGCGTCATGACCTGGTCATTCGCAGACAGTGTCCCAGTGTCGTCAATCACCATGACGTCATTCGGACTCTGATGAAGCGCCATCCGATGGGGCTCTTGGGGCATACCCACCTGAAGATCAAACATCAGACGCCTCGTCTATGGTCCAACCGGCATCCCGAAGCGCTGCCTGAGCTTCGACACGGGCTGAGAACGGAATCTTCTGGGGACCCAAATCTCGATACGGCTGGGACCCCTGGCCCATCCAGAGCACGGTGTCTCCCTCCCCGGTCAAGGCCACTGCGAGTCGAATTGCGTCAGTCGGGTCTGCCACCTCGTGCACTACGGAACCTGGAACGCTGTTGGCGCCTTCCAGTAAGCCGCGTCTCACATTCGTTGGATCTTCACCGCGAGGCGAGGTGTCGGTGACGATCACAATGTCTGCCAATTGGGCAGCGATGGCCCCCATCCGGGGGCGCTTACCTGGATCCCGATTTCCCGACGTGCCACAGACCATCACCAGAGAACCTTGTGTGCGAGGGCGGACCGCGTTGAGAGTGACCGTGTAGGCATCTTCAGTGTGACCCGCATCAACAAAAATCTGTGGGCCACGAGACCCTGACACCCGTTCCATTCGCCCGGGGAGATACACCGGGATTCCAGGACTGCTCGGGCCGTTCACTGCGCCAATCTCGTCCAAGGAGACGCCGTGTGCAACCAACATTGCCACCGCAAGTGCCGCGTTAGAGACCATATGGGCCCCAATAATGGGAGCCCAGAGTTCAGCGCTAACACGCTCGGGGCTGGTCACCCGAAACACAGTGCTGGCGCTTTTCGCCTCGAGCACTGAATACCGCCAGTCGGCCTCGGGACCACTTTCGCCCGCAATTCTCAGAGCTGGGATTGCCGAGTTCGCATGCAGCTTCTGACCCCACTTCGTGTCGACACAGATCACGCCCGAGCGAGCGTGCCGTGGTGTGAACAACTGCGCTTTAGCTTCCAGGTAGCGGTCCATACCGCCGAAATCTTCGAAGTGATCATGGCTGAGGTTCGTAAAACCAGCCACATCCACCAACACACCATCGAGCCTGTTCTTGTCAAGCGCCTGAGCACTCACCTCCAGTGAAATCCCGCGCACTCCCTTTTCGAGCGCGAGCGCCACCATCGCATGAATTTCCGGTGCTTCGGGAGTGGTCAATGTGCTGGCATAGGTTTCATCACCAACCCGCCGCTCTGCGGTAGTGGACATGGCCGTTGCCCATCCCAGCGACCTCATCAGAGCGTCGAGCATAAACGCGGTCGACGTCTTACCGTTCGTGCCCGTCACCCCAAACATCGACGGAAGTGGTCGATTGTGGGTTTGATAGATACGGCCGGCCAAAGCACCCAGATGCTCCCTGGGGAAGCTCGCTACAACTACGGGAATGTCGTGGCCCCGAAGCGATTCGAAACCCTCGGGGTCTGTCAACAGCGCGAGGGCACCAGCGTCGCGGGCCGTGGGCCAAAACTCAACACCGTGGCGTTTCGCTCCGGGCATGGCAACAAAAAGATCACCAGGAGCCACTAGGTCGGTGTGCAAAGAGATACCCGTGACATTGAGGTCTGGACCATGGCGCTCCAGACCCAGCTCGGAGGCTAAGTCGGAAACCGACTGGGGCTTCACGAAAGCGGGTCTCACTAATGTTCCAAGCCCCACTCTGTCCCCCGCTCCAGCGCTCGTACTTATGCAGCTACCAGGTTAGCGGGGGAAGCACCGCGGGTTCGCTCGACGGGGCGACACGGTAGTGCTTGAGGACGTGAGACATAACCTCTGCGAACGCAGGCGCGGCAGCTGAAGACACTTTGGATACCTGAGGCTTATAGAAGCTCACCAACACGACATACTCAGGATTTTCGGCAGGAGCCATACCCGTCAGCGAAATTACTCGCTCGCCACCGTAACCACTTGCATTCGCAATTTCAGCAGTACCCGTTTTGGCAGCAACCCGATAGCCCGGAATTTCGAGGATGCCGCGCAAAGGGCCTTGAGCCACGTTTGTTTCTAAGATATTCACCGTGTCTTTCGCAGCCTGAGCCGAGACAACACTCACAGGTTCCTCCGTAGGAGCGGGAACAAATCCACCCTCGGCGGTCGTGCAACCCGAAATCAGCCGAAGCGGAAGTCGGACGCCATCATTCGCGAGGGCTTGATAGGCCCCCGCCATTTGGGCGGACGTTACCGATATGCCCTGGCCAAAGAATTGGGTGAAGCGTGTCACCGTGTCAACGTTGTCCGGGCTTTTGAGCGTTCCCGCAGATTCACCGAGGAACCCCACCGCCGTTTCTGAACCAAACCCAAATTTGGAGAAATAACCGTGAGCCTGAGTTTTTCCCATCCGGCTGGCTAAGACCGAAATTCCAGTGTTTGACGAGGTGTGTAACACTCCGGCTGTGGTCAACTGCCTGGCATCTGACACCGACATGTTCTTGATGTAGTGATCAGAGGACAATTGATACGTTCCCGGGGCGACGATTCCTTCATCGGGCGTTGTAAGTCCAGCGTCGAGCAGCATCGCTATTCCGATGGATTTCATGGTGGACCCTGGCTCGTACGGGGAACTAAACACCCGGGCACCCATGAATTGAGTGGGTGTGTTCTCAAAATCGTTGGGATCAAAGGTCGGCCAGTCAACAGCAGCCAAGATGTTTCCATCAGACACCCGGACCACCATCGCGGAGCCATACTCGGCTTGGAGCCTGGTTCCGTGTTCCGCCAACTGTTGCAGCACGTACCACTGCAGATCACTGTCGATGGTGAGCGTGACTTCACCCCCGTGGATGGGCTCTTCGACCTTCACAGTGGTCCCTGGCAGTCGAACCCCGTCTGCACCCTTTTGGTACACAGAGCTTCCGTTGACGGCCCGCAAACATTCGTCATAGAGCCGCTCTGCACCAGCAAGTGGCTCGTCTATTCCGAGCATTCCGGTCAGGTTGCCAGCGACCGGGCCGAAGGGATACACCCGCTGACGCACCAGGTCCATCTGCAACCATGGAATCTGGAGCTCGCGCAGTTGCTGGCGTTGCTCCGGTGTCACGCCTTTCACCAGGTACACAAAGTGCGCTGTGGGGTCTTCTAAGGCTGTTTCAAGCATCTGGTCGTATTCGCCACCGGTAATGGTGGCGATCTCAGATATGGCAACACCAAGGGTGACAACCTCTCCGCTCCGCCGAAAATCACCCACCATGCGAGGGTCAACGGAGACGTCATACCGATCGACATCTACGGCTAATTCGTTTCCAAACTGGTCAACAATCGGCCCTCTGGAGGCCCAAATTGTTTCGGTGGTCGTTCGCACACTTTCTGACTGATCCTGCAATTCCGCAGCGCGCACTACCTGGACGTCTACCAGTCGAGTCAGCAAAAATCCAGCAACAAGAAACACGACGAGCAGCGTCAACGCGGTGCGACGTCCTGAAATCCGTTGCAGAGTCATAGAGTCCCTCGCTGCTACCTAGTCACCGGCGAGGGAATAGAGCCACCGAAGCGCTTCACCGGCGCTGCAGGCTTCTGGCTCAGCGGTTGTGTTGGGGCAACCACCGTCGTTGTGACGGGGGTGCTCGGCTCAGGAGCCACCACAATCTCTGTGGACTCGACGGGTTCACCCTCTTCGATGGGTGCTTCGGCCAGGGCAACTGAACGCAGGACTCCCTCGACAATTGCGGGCGTAGCCGGAGTGTCCCCTCCGCCTGTCACCGCAAACATCAAGGAGCTTCCCTTTCCAGAGGCGGGAACCGCTTCTCCTACGACCTCGCCGGTGGAAAGCTTCAAATACGCAGGGTTGTTGTCAGCGACCATGCCCATGGCGGTTGCGAGACCCGCGAGAGTGCTCGGAGCGACGAGTGCATTGATGTCTTCTGCAACGATCTGCAGTTCTTGTTGACTTGTGCGCATGTCACCCTTGAGTGCTGCGATTTCGTAGGCCCCACTTGACATCGCAATGGACAACATCAACTGGACACCAAAAATCGCAAAAATTCCGGCCAGAACGACCACGATATAGCGAAGCCTGGGCACCGACCCGGTGGGTCGAGCGTGGCGTGTCGCGGGTGCCGTGCGGTTGCGAACACTTCCCTGACGCGAGGGAGTAAAAGTTGCCGTTGTAGTCATCGTGTGACCTCTCTGATTTTCTCAGCTGCTCTCAGGCGCACCGAGGCAGCCCTGGGATTAGCGGTTATTTCTTCGGGGCTGGCGGCTTCGGAACCGCGCGTGAGTTCAAGGAATTCGGGGCGATGTTCGGGGAGCTCCTGGGGCAGCCCCACCGGAGCCAGCGAGTGTGACCGACGACGCAGCTCGTGCTTGACGAAGCGGTCCTCACCTGACTGGTAGGACATCACCACAATTCGTCCACCCACGGCCAAGCGGTCGAGGGCATCGGGAAGAGCTTTGTACAGCGATTCGAGCTCTTTATTCACTTCAATGCGAAGAGCCTGAAAAACCCGCTTAGCGGGGTGACCCTGGTCGCGAAGTGCGTAGGGGGTCGCTGCTTGCAGGATGTCCACCAATTGGTAGGTCCTGGTCAGCGGTGTTGTGGTTCTGTGTCGAACAATGGCTTGGGCGTAACGACGGGCAAGTTTCTCGTCACCAAAACGATGGAAAATCTGCGCCAGATCACCCTCGCTATAGGTTCCAAGGATCACCTCCGCCGTGAGTTCGTCATCAAGACTCATGCGCATATCGAGTGGAGCATCCACTGAATAGGAAAACCCGCGCTCAGGCTTGTCTAGGTGCAGCGACGACACCCCCAGGTCAAACAGGATTGCCTGGGGCCTTTGTCCCTCCGCATTGGAATCAAGAACCTCACCCATCTCGTCATACCGAGCGTGGGCGAGGATCAGCCTGTCTGCGAAATCAATAAGCCGTACTCTTGTGTGCTCCAAGGCTTCGGTGTCGCGGTCAATGCCAAGAACCTGCAACGCTGCATTGCTCGCAAGGAACGCTTCGGTGTGCCCGCCCAGGCCCACCGTCGCATCAACCAAAAGCGGCCGCTCACCCGTGAGTGCCGGCAGGAGCAATTCGAGTGAACGCTCTCGCAAGACGGGGATGTGTGCGTAGGTTGCCATCATGATGGTGCCGGTTGGGCCCTGGCCCGATTTTCTGATTCCCTTCCGTTTTGAAACCTGGAACCGGGGAAGGTGTCCCAGGGCCAACGGACGGGAGTCAGAGAATCGGGATTAGAGCAATCCCGGAATCACCTCCTCCTCTGTTTCAGAGAAGGCTTGTTCCCGATCTTCGTAATAGGACTGCCACGCGTTTGCAGCCCAAATCTCAGCTCGGTTACCCGCGCCAATCACAATGAGCTCTCGCTCGAGACCTGCGTACTCGCGAAGCGCCGTCGGAACAGTGACCCGGTTTTGCTTGTCCGGAATTTCAGAACTAGCGCCGGAGAGGAACAGACGCAGAAAGTCTCGACCAGCCTTGCTGGTGAGGGGCGCCTCTCTCAATCGCTCGACGTGGGTGTCGAAGTCCTTCGAGGTGAAGACGTAAATGCATCGCTCCTGGCCTCTGGTCAGGACAAGGCCGTTTGCCAATTCGTCACGAAAACGTGCGGGAAGGATGACTCGACCTTTGTCGTCGAGCTTCGGGGCGTGTGTTCCCAGAAACATTTGTTGCCCCTTTCGTATCCGGCCACACTGAGGTTGTTCACCACTTTACTCCACTTTGCTCCAATTACAACCACTTTTATCACTTTTCTTCCCAGCGCGTTGACGGGGCTCTCCACACGAAGAACCGCGCTATTCCCAGGCACAACAAGAAGAGGACCGGCCCGATGGGCCGATCCTCTTTTGAAAGGGTGGGAGGGAATTCCCTCCACTACCCCCTATTGGTTGTTGTCACCGCCGCGGCGGTCCCACCTCTCGTTCAAGCGATCCATGAAAGAACCGCCCGAGGGTGTTGAGGTCTTAGATTTTTCTGAAGTGACGCTCTCGCTTTTTTTCTTACCGGGGGTTGCGACTGCAACCATGACCCCGGTGAACAAAATTGCAAAACCAAGAATGCCGACAACAGTGAGATCTTGGTACACACCGAGCAGCAACGTGATCAAACCAGCAAGGGCAACGATCACTCCGATTGCAACTGCAGTGTGGTTCAGCGTCCGGCGTTCACCGAGCGTCGTGACGATATCGGCTTCGTTCTCGTAAAGGTTGCGCTCCATCTCCGCGAGCATGCGCTGCTCGTGTTCTGATAGTGCCATGGCGTCCTCCTTGGGCAGAAATTCTTCTTAGCAAAAGTGTACGCCGATTTCCTGTGGATAGGCTAGGGAGGTGTCACAGACGATGAAACTAGCCGACCTTGTCGACCAGCGCCTCTCCTCCTTCCTCGATCAACGAGAAGCAGAGATGGATCGCATCTCACCAGACCTCGGTCACCTGATGGAATACGCCCGATCTCTGCTCGCCAATGGCAAGCGTTTCAGAGCGCGCTTCTGCTACTGGGGCTGGCGCGCGATTGGTCCAGCCTCTGATTTCGCTGACCTCCAGGATGGTGTCGAGACGATTGACGATCTCGATTCGGTTTTGTGCCTGGCGCTTTCACTCGAGGTTTTTCACGCTGCAGCGTTGGTTCACGATGACATCATGGACAACTCCGACACCCGCCGGGGTAAGCCTGCCGCGCACCGAGCGTTTGAAGCACTGCACCGCGAGCGCTCCTACGCAGGCAAGTCGGGTCACTTCGGTGTCTCCAGCGCATTGCTTATAGGAGACCTGCTGCTCGCCTGGAGTGATGACCTGATGACCCGAGCATTGACACCAGACGCGTCCCCCGCTGTTGCTGGGGCTACCCGGGCAGAGTTTGCAAAAATGCGCCAGGAAGTGACGCTTGGCCAGTACCTCGATATCCACGAGGAAGCCGCGTGGCCACACACCCCAGACGCCGATCGCCTCGAGCGAGCACTGCGAGTGGTGACCTACAAATCAGCGAAGTACAGCATGGAGGCTCCTCTGCTCATTGGCGCCTCCCTCGCTGGCGCAGCCGAAGAGCAGCTGCATTCGCTGGCCCAGTTTGGATTACCGCTTGGAATCGCATTCCAGCTCCGAGACGATCTGCTCGGAGTGTTTGGTGACTCAGAGGTAACCGGCAAGCCATCGGGAGACGATCTGCGTGAGGGTAAGAGGACAGTACTGATTGCTCTTGCAGAAGAGGTCATGCCCCACACAACCCGCAAGGTTTTCACCGAGATGTTGGGCGATCGAAACCTGGACGGGGAGCAGATCACCGTCATGCAATCGACCCTGCGCGATACCGGGGCGGTTGACAAGGTGGAAGCCATGATCACCGACTACGTTTCAGAATCACTTTCTGCCCTTGAGCGCGCACCCATTTCAGAAGGCGCAAGGCAGGAGCTCGGGCGGTTAGCCGAGGCTGTCACCCAACGTCAGTCCTAGAACGCAAGCGTGAGAGCAAGCCTGCGAACCTCGGTCTTTCGACCCTGCCAGATTGCGTCGATGGGCCGGGTGCCCAACACATCGTTATCTTTCAACAACCACTCGATAGCTCCTTCTTCGCTACATCCGCCATCGAGTAGGACCAGTGCTGTGCCACGGAGATCTGGGAGAGGCTCTGCGGCATTCAGGAAAACCTCGGGAATAACGAACACACCGTTGAGCTTCATACCCAGAAGCGCGCGCTCTTCGACGAACCGGTGGATGCGTCCGGGGGTGACACCGAAACGCTCACACACATCGGGAACCGTAAGCCACGTCTCTGCCAACCGATCCTCCATTCCTCTAGGGTGCCACGAGCAGGCGGTGGCACAAGGACCTCAGTCCACCAAACCTGAATGTTTTATGTTACGAATATGTAAACTGCACTAACATGCGCCACTGTGATTGACATCATTATAATCCTGTGACACCGTATTAACGGAGCGCCTTCCTGCTCTCCACCCGCTTCACACGAGACCATAAGGGATATGTCTTCGAAAAATACTCCACGCCACTCGAGCGAACCTGATGAACCTGGTCTGAAGCACGCCGTATTCGAGGGGCTTACACCGCGTAGCGCAGTATTTGAGACCGCTGCGGACGTGCCCACAGGGGGCCTGAGAAAGACGCTCGCCTCTGGCCTTCCCCTGCTTATGACGGGAACCCTCGCTACCGGAGTGATCGTGTCCCCCGGCTCAATCAACCCAGCAGAGACTCCCCAGGATGATCAAGCAAGCGGCTCGGAACGACTGGATCAGCGACCCAGCATTGCTCAACGCTTGCAAACAGCTCTTTTGCCTGTTGTGCACAGTTTTCTCTCGGTCACGAGACCAGACCTCCCCGCCACCTACACGGTCCAGCCGGGAGACAGCGCGTCAACAATTGCCGATCGGTTTGGTATCCCCACCCCAGCAATCTTGGCCATGAATGGTCTGAGCTGGAACACCGTGTTGCACGAGGGCCAGGTGTTGAAGTTGACAGCCGAACCCACCAAAAAGCGAGCCTCCTCTCCAGCTCGGGTTGTCAGGGCCGGCTACATCGTGCAGTACGGGGAGACCGTCAGCCGAATTGCTGATCGTTTGGGGACTTCCACCCAAGCGTTGCTCACTCTGAATAACCTTGAGAGCAACGCAGTTATTTTCCCGGGCCAGTTCCTGCAGGTCCCCGGCACAACCCAGCCAACCGTGGAACGCGATGCTCCAGGGGTGATGCCCACCATCACAAACGGACCAGCAATCGTCTTGGCCTCGATTTCTGACGAGGCGGAAACTGGTCTCGATGAGAATGAAACCAACTCCTCCCCCGAGGTCTTTGACGCTGCCGACATAGTGTTGGCCGATAGGCCGGCTCTCATCACGGTTCGGGTGGCACCCAAGGCCGCACCCGCTCCTGTCCAGAAGGCTCCCGAACCAGCGCAGCCTGCAGCGGTGACTCCGCCCTCAAGCTCGGTTGGGCAGCCCACAACGGGAACCGTCACTCCGCTCAATGACGAGCGTCGCGCTAGCGCACAGATCATCATTTCCGTGGGCCGGGAACTTGGCGTCCCCGACTACGGGATTGTGATTGCACTGGCAACGGCCATGCAGGAGTCATCGCTTCGCAACATCAACTGGGGCGACCGGGACTCGCTCGGTCTTTACCAACAGCGGCCCTCCAGCGGGTGGGGAACACCAGAGCAAATCATGGACCAGGCGTATTCGACCATATTGTTCTTTGGCGGACCCTCCAACCCCAACCGAGGTAAGACCAAGGGGCTTCTTGACATTTCTGGCTGGCAGAGCATGTCGCTCACCGAGGCAGCCCAACGCGTTCAAATCTCGGCGTATCCCAAGGCCTACGCAAAATGGGAACCGAGTGCGTGGGCTTGGCTCTATGAGCTGACCTAAGGGAGTGGCACACGCGTTATTAGGCACGCCCGCCCTACACTCTGAAGAATGAACACCCCGACCGTTGACCCACTGATTGGTCGTGTGGTCGATCAGCGCTATCTGATTGAGCGTCGGGTCGCCAGAGGCGGTATGGCAACGGTCTACCAGGCGATGGATCAAAGGCTGGAGCGTCCGGTCGCGATAAAAATTATGCATCCCCACCTAGCGGAGGATGAAGAGTTCACCAGGCGCTTCATCCAGGAGGCTCGCTCGGCGGCCAGACTGGCTCACCCCAATATCGTCAACGTTTTCGACCAGGGTCAAGAGGGCCCGTTGACCTATATCGTGATGGAATACTTGCCCGGCATCACTCTGCGCGAACTCCTGAATGATTTTGGCGCTCTGACCGCTGCCCAAGCCCTTGACATTGTCACTGCGGTTTTGCAGGGTCTCGACGCAGCCCACTCCGCCGGGATTGTGCACCGCGACCTGAAGCCAGAAAACGTTTTGCTCGCTGATGACGGCCGCATCAAGATTGCCGACTTTGGGTTGGCTCGTGCCTCGACCCACAACACCGCAACGTCCCAGGCTTTGTTGGGCACCATTGCCTACCTCTCCCCCGAACTGATTTCCCGAGGCGTCGCCGATGTGCGCAGCGACATGTATGCGCTCGGCATCATGATGTTTGAAATGTTGACCGGCGAACAGCCCTATCAAGGCGATCAAGCTGTGACCATCGCTTACCAACACACAAATGACATCGTCCCCGCACCGAGCACCAAGAATTACACCATCCCTGCTCAATTTGATGACATCGTGGAGTGGTGCACCAAGCGCTCCCCGGATGATCGCCCCCCACATGCGCGCGCACTCTTAGAACACGTCCGAGAAATTGCCAGCATCCTCGGACCAGAATCACTCACCGAGGCAACCCAGACCATCAACCAAACGGTCGCGATGACCCAGCGGATGATTAGCTCAGACCTTCAAGAAACGGAAGTTCTCGACCCGCGCCTAGCGGACTTCGGCGACGACGCTACGGGTGGTTTTCCCGAGGCCGAGGACTACGAACTAACGTCCAGAAAACAGAAACCCGTCCGTGAGAAAAAGAAGGCAAAGACCAGCCTGTGGGTCACTCTTGCAGTTATTGTTGCCGTGGTCCTCGGCAGTGCAGGGATCTGGTCGTGGGCAAATGGCGCCATCGGCAGTGGCGTTGCCGTGCCGGAGGTAGCGGGCTCCAGCGTGGAAGAGGCCACCGCGACACTTGTGGAGGCTGAACTGCTCGTCTCTCCCCTGGTTCTGGAAGAATTCGATCGTGAACTTCCCGCCGGTGTGGTCAAGGGGACAGACCCTGCCGCTGGTGAGCAGGTAGAAAAGGGTTCTGAGGTTCAACTCATTGTTTCTCTCGGTCCAAGCCCCGTGAGTATCCCCGCGGTAACAGGGCTTGGGGTATTAGAAGCCCAACAGTTGCTCGAGGCTTCAGAGCTCGTCCCTGCCACCGTGACCGAGGAATTCAACAGTTTTATTGCGCGGGGTGAAGTCCTCAGGCTCACCGATGAGGCAGGAATGAGCCTGCCCGCAGGAACTCAGGTGTTGGCAGGCAGCATCGTGAATCTCGTGTCCTCTGCTGGCCCCATCCCCCCGGTGGCGGGGTTGTCCGTCAATGACGCCCAAAGATTGCTTCAGAGCGTGGGCCTCACCGGAATTGTCGGAGGAGACGGAGCGTTCTCAGACAGTGTTCCAGAAGGGTCCATTGTCGAAATCCAGATCACCGACGCAGACGTCATCGCCCCGGGAGACACCGTCACACTCGTGGTGTCGAGAGGCCCCGAACTCGTCACCATCCCCGACGTTGTAGGCGACACCATTGAGGTTGCAAAGCGAAAACTTGAGGACCTCGGGCTCACCGTCAGAGTCTCCACCGTGTTCCCCGAATCAGAGTGGGGGAAAGATTTCGCAAGCGTGGTGAGCACTGATCCAACAGCAGGGAGAGCTGTACCAGCCGGCACAGAGGTAACCGTGCGCAGTTTCGAGTTCTAGAGCTCGGTGAGTTCTTCGGCAACCAAGAACGCAAGCTCCAAAGACTGCTGGTGGTTCAGCCGTGGGTCGCACAAGGACTCATAGCGCGTCTCAAGACCGAGCTCGTCGATGTTTTGTGAACCACCCAAGCACTCCGTCACATCATCGCCGGTGAGCTCCACATGGAGGCCACCGGGGTGGGTTCCGACCTGCCGGTGGGCTTCAAAGAACCCGACAACTTCGTGCACCACGTCATCAAAGCGCCTGGTCTTGTACCCGGTCGATGTCGTCATTCCGTTGCCGTGCATGGGGTCTGTCACCCAGACAGGGCTCACCTCAAACTTCTTGCTCGCCTCCAACAAGGGCGGCAGGGCATCACGAATTGCTCCAGCACCCATGCGGGTGATGAACGTCAAACGTCCCGGCTCGCGATCCGGATCCAGCGTGTCAACAAGTCGTTCCATCGTGGCAATATCGGTGGTGGGACCGAGCTTCACACCAATGGGGTTTCTGACCCGCGAGTAGAAGTCAACATGAGCGCCATCGAGGTCCCGGGTGCGGTCACCGATCCAGAGGAAGTGGCCAGACGTCACATACGGCGTTCCCGTTCGAGAGTCGATGCGGGTCAAGGGACGGTCATAATCCATCAGCAAGCCTTCGTGGCTTGCGTAAAACTCAACACGCTTCAGCTCATCAAAGTCAGCTCCCGCGGCTTCCATGAAGCGCACAGCGCGATCAATTTCCTTGGCAAGCTTTTCGTAACGTGAGTTAGCGGGGTTTTCAGCGAAGCCCCGGTTCCAGCTGTGCACCATGCGCAAATCAGCAAACCCACCCTGGGTGAAAGCTCTGATCAAGTTCAGTGTGGAGGCAGCAGTGTGGTAACCCCGCAGCATGCGCCAAGGATCGGGAGTTCTGGATTCCTCGGTGAAGTCGTACCCGTTCACGATGTCGCCGCGGTAGGCAGGAAGCGTCACGCCGTCTCTGGTCTCGTCGTCGCTGGAGCGCGGCTTCGCGAACTGGCCAGCCATCCGCCCCATCTTCACAATCGGCAGCGATGCCCCGTAGGTCAAAACCACAGCCATTTGCAAAATCGTTTTCACCCGGTTGCGAATTTGGTCAGCCGTTGCTCCAGCGAACGTCTCAGCGCAATCCCCACCCTGCAACAAGAACGCTTCGCCCCTGGCAACCTTGGCTAACCGGTCGCGCAACATGTCCACTTCTCCAGCAAAAACCAACGGCGGGACGGTCGCAAGCTCCGCCGTGACCTTCTTGAGAATCTCAGCGTCTGGCCAGGGTGGTTGCTGCTTAATGGGCAGGGTGCGCCAGTGATCCAGGCCTCGAACAACCTCGGGGCCTGGGGCTACCACGCTCTCATCTGATTCCACAGCAAAAAAGTCCTTCTCCTCGACCAGCAAACACTAAGCCTAGCCTGGCAACCAACGCAGTAAGTCCGGCCACTAGGCCATCTGGCTCCTCATCGTGGAGGCATACACATCCACGTATTCCTGGCCGCTCAACTGGTTCATTGCATAGATGATCTCGTCGGTTATAGCGCGCAACACGAAACGATCACCTTCCATGCCGGTGAACCTCGAAAAATCGAGGGGTTCACCAATCGCAACACCGACGGTGTGCACTTTGGGGAAGTTGCTTCCGAGCGGCATGACCTTGTCTGTGTCGACCACTGCGACCGGAATCACCGGAACGTGCGCCTCTAAAATCATGCGAGCAACACCGGTACGACCCCGAAACATTCGGCCGTCTGGGCTTCTTGTTCCCTCGGGATAGATGGCTAGGACTTTGCCCTCTGCTAAGACCTGGAGGCCAGCATTCAATGACGCCTTAGAGGCTTTCCCGCCGGAGCGATCGATCGGCAACTGGCCCGCCGATGTCATAAACAACCGGACAATCCAGCCTTTGATTCCTCGGCCATTGAAATAGTCACTCTTTGCTAGAAACGCCATTTGGCGATCGACCATCAAAGGCAAAAAGATTGAATCAACAAAAGAAAGGTGATTGCACACGATGATGACAGGACCGGTTGCAGGGACTCTTTCCAGACCGGTCACCCGAGGGCGAAACACGGTGGTGAGCAAGGGTCCAATAACCCAGTTCTTCATCAACCAATAAAACACAAGGATCCTTTCGAATGCAGCTTCCCCAAGCCTATGCCTCGGTGACGAACTGAGTTCTGGCCAAATCAGCTGCTCCGACCACACCAGCGCTGTTGCCCATCGTTGCCACCACGATGGAAGCAACGGGTCGAAGCGCAGCGGGCGGATAGTGGGCAAGGAATCGACTCTGAATCAGATCACTCAACACCGAACCAGCCCTGGCCACTCCCCCTCCAATAACGACAACCTCGGGGTCCGTCACAGCGACCAAAGACGCGATTCCTCGACCCATCGCATCACACACTGTTTCCAAGGCGGAATGGGCCAAGGCATTACCGGCAATCAACAACTCTGCAAGATCATCAGAGGAGAGCTCCGGGTTTCCGACGGTCTCCCGTGCGATTCGCATGAGCGCTGTTCCCGAGGCGTATTGCTCCAAACAGCCCCGATTCCCACATCCACACAACAGCCCATCTGGCTCAATCACGATGTGTCCGAGTTCTCCGGCCGAGCCAAACCCGCCAATCATCAAAACCCCATTGTCAATCAGGGCACCGCCCACCCCGGTACCCATGGTGAGCATCATCATCGAGCGTGCATCACGTGCAGCACCAAACCGAAACTCTGCCCAACCAGCGGCGTTCGCATCGTTCTCGATGCGAACTGGCATACCCACAACGTCTTCCATACGGGCCTTCAAAGGGAAATCCCGCCACGCAATGTTCGGAGCGAAGTACACCTTCTCTCGCTTCTGATCAAGGAAAGCAGCAGCGGCAACCCCCACCGCGCCAGCGTCAGCGATTCCGGTGAGTTCGTGCACAATCTCCAGGCAGACCTCTACGATTCGATCGGGATCGGTCGCAGGTGTCGGGCGAAAAACCCGGTGCAGAATGGTTCCCGCTTCGTCGACAATTGCTCCGCCAATTTTCGTACCACCAATATCAATTCCGAGCGTATCCACAAGGATTCATTCTAGGTCTCCCCCAGCACCAGAGCTCGAGATAGACGCGGCTCTTCAGGATCCAAACCATTCAGACGTGCGAATTGCCCGCAACGCTTCTTTCTTGTGTTCGGGTTCCAGGCCCTCAAAATAGAGATGACCTTCCAAGTGATCGAGCTCGTGTTGGATGGCTTGGGCCATCAAACCCTGACCCTCGACCTCGACTTCGACGCCATCGGCCAAGAACCCCTTCATCCGGGCAAAGGGGTATCGAACGCGGGGGAAACTAAGCCCTGGAACCGAGAGGCAGCCTTCGGACATTTCTTCTGGCTCACCCCACAGCTCCACCAATTCGGGGTTTAGCAAATATCCCAGGTCCCCATCGATGTTGTAGCTAAAGGCGCGAAACCCCACACCGATTTGATTGGCTGCAACACCAACACGACCAGGCACCCTCACGGTGTCCAGCAAATCCGCGACCAACTCCGTGGCACGTTCCCCTGGAACCTCGAGCAAATCCGTCTTACTCCGAAGAATCGGATCGCCGAAAAGTCGGATGGGGCGCACCGCCATGTTAGGTACCGGTGCGCTCTACCATGCCCTCAACGACAAGAGCTGCGAGCTCACGAGCTGCCTCCCTTGTGTAAGAGTTCAATCTCTGCCAATCAATGACGGACCCGGCGGCAAGGTCAGGGTCATAAGGAATCCGAACGACATCGCGCGCGCGCGACAGGAAGTGTTGCTCGATCTCATCGAGTTTCACAACATTGGTTCCCTGGGTTGCAGTGTTGAGAGCAACAATTGAATTCCTGGCCAATTCGGCATATCCGTTGGCCTCGAGCCAAGTCAGGGTCTCCGAGGCGAGCCTGGCTTCGTCAATGCTTCCCCCTGAGACGATAACGAGACCGTCTGCGCGCTCAAGGGTTGGCTTCATCACCGAGTGCACGACACCTGTTCCACAGTCGGTCAGGACGATGGAATAGAAGCGGGCAGCCTGATCGGCAACAACGTTGTAATCGTCTTCGTCAAACGCTTCAGAAAGCAAAGGGTCAGTATCTGAAGCGAGCACGTGCAAACGAGTAGCGTCCTTTGATACGAGCTCAGAAAAGTCCGTGAAGCCAGAAATTCCAGCGGCCAAGTTCACCACGTCGCGGACAGTTGCGCCGGTGGACTTAGGAACCCGCTCAGCCAGAGTCCCGCGGTCGGGGTTGGCATCAATCGCAATGATGCGATCGGCTCTGGCCTCAGCCATTGCCATTCCTAGCAAAGTGGTGACAGTTGTTTTCCCCACCCCACCCTTGCGGGTGAGCACGGGGACAAACCGTGTTCCCTGTTCGAAGGACAGAGCAATTCTTTTATCTAAGGCTTTGCGCTCGCGTGCAGCTCGAGAGTCTCCGAGGTTGACCTTGCGGAACGTCGCCTCATAGGTGAGCCGCTGCCAAAAGCCTTCAGGAGCGGAGCCCTTGCGGTTGTCGTTCTCTAGGAGCCGGTCTTCTGTGAGCATCGCAGACGGCTCGGGGCCATCTCCGCGGTCCTCCGCACGGCGCCGGTACACCGAATCGTCTTCGGCTGGCATTAAAACGGTGATGGACTGAGCGTCTTCCGACGCTACGGTCGAGGGATCAACTGACTCGTGAGTGAGGGCCACGTCATCGTGCTCCACCATTTCCGAGGAAACGGGCTCCTCTTCTGGTGTTGCTTTCTTCCGCGCCATTACATCATCCTTCCTCACTCGCCCCGTCGGGACGGACTTCGATTCTAGCGACTAAATCACAGTGCTTCTAAAAGCCCTGAGTAAGGAGACAAACGCCTACTCAAGCTCAACCAAGAGATCCCCAGCCTCTACCTGCTGGGTTGTGGGTATAGCCAGCCTCTTCACAACACCGCCAACCGGGGCGCTGATCGCTGCTTCCATTTTCATAGCTTCGATGGTGGCCACCGGAGCGCCCTGGGCGACCTGGTCCCCGACCGCAACACTCAGAGTGACCACTCCGGAGAACGGCGCTGCCACCTGATGGGGATTCATCGGATCTGCCGTCTCTGCCCGGGTGATCGACACCGTGATCGAAAGATCCCGCACGCTCACAGGTCGCATTTGACCATTCAGCGCGGCCTGGACACTTCTCATGCCACGATCATCGGGTTCAGAGATTGATTCGAGGGAAACATAGAGGCTCACACCCGGTTGCACTTCGATAACGGTCTCTTCCCCGAGTTCTAAACCGTAGAGGTAATCCTTGGTTTTGATGACCGACAGATCCCCATAGGTCTCTCGTTGCTCTTCCCACGCTTTTGTCGGGCCAGGGAATAACAAGGTGTTCAGCATTTGCTGCCTGGCTTTGCCAGGCGTTGCAAGGACCTTTATTTGATCCTGGGTGAGCGGGGTAATGCCAATGGAGGGCTTTTTACCTTTGAGAATCTTCGAGCGAAAGGGTTCTGGCCATCCGCCTGGCAAATCGCCAAGCTCCCCTGCCATGAACCCAACCACCGAATCAGGGACGTCATAGTTGCCCGGATTATTCTCAAAATCATCGGGGTCAACGTCCATCGCGACGAGATGGAGAGCCAAATCACCGACCACCTTGCTCGAGGGCGTCACTTTGGTGGGCCGACCCAACATGCGATTCGCATGGGCGTACCAGTCTTCAATTTCCTCGAAACGATCCGCCAGACCGAGCGCGATGGCCTGTTGGCGCAGATTGGAAAGCTGGCCACCGGGAATTTCGTGGTGGTACACCCGGCCCGTGGGGCCAGGAATTCCAGATTCAAAGGGGCGGTACAGCGTGCGAACTGCTTCCCAGTAGGGCTCTAGGGCACAGACGCTCAGAAGGCTCAAACCAGTGTCACGCTTGGTGTGCTCGAGAGCAGCAACTAAAGCAGACAGTGACGGTTGGCTGGTGCCGCCCGCCATCGCAGCGCTCGCCGCATCCACAGCGTCAACGCCGGCATTGCTGGCAGCAATGAGGGTGGCCAATTGGCCCCCCGCGGTGTCATGGGTGTGCAGGTGCACAGGCAGGTCAAAGCGCTCCCGCAAAGCGGTTACCAAAACCGTGGCAGCCTCCTGGCGCAGGAGCCCCGCCATGTCTTTGATGGCCAGAATGTGAGCACCCGACTCAACGATGCTCTCTGCCAACCGCAAATAGTAATCAAGGGTGTAGAGGTCTTCAGCTGGGTCCATCAGATTTCCGGAGTAACACAGCCCCACCTCGGCCACTGATTGTCCGGTCTGAAGGACCGCATCAATGGCCGGCCTCATATTGCTCACGTCGTTTAGAGCATCAAAGATGCGGAAAATATCGATGCCCAGCAAGCTTGCCTCCTGGACGAAGGCATCGGTCACTTCGAGCGGATACGGGGTGTACCCCACGGTGTTTCGCCCGCGCAAGAGCATTTGAACACATACGTTTGGTAATCCTTGACGCAGTGCTTCTAGTCGCTCCCACGGGTCTTCGCCCAAGAAACGAAGAGCGACGTCGTACGTTGCCCCACCCCACGCTTCAACAGACAGCAATTGCGGTGTGGTCTCTGCCATCACCGGGAGCGCCGTAACTAAGTCCCTCGTGCGCACCCTGGTAGCCAGCAATGACTGGTGGGCATCGCGCAGGGTGGTGTCGGTGACGGCGAGAGCCTTTTGCGCACGAAGATCCTTGGCGAATCCCGCTGGGCCCAAGCGCTGCAGACGCTGCTTAGAGCCCTCCGGAACCATCCCGCCCACAATCGCGGGTAACTTATCCGCCGGGTCAATCAGTCCCTTGCCAGAGCCGTGCGGGCGGTTCACTGTCGTTTCGGCGAGCCAACTCAACATCTTCGTGCCACGGTCTTTGGAGACATTGGCTGTCAGCAGGTGCGGGCGCTCATCAATGAACGACGTCGAGAGATCTCCAGCCAAGAAAGCTTCGTCCTCCACCACGGCCTGCAGGAAAGGGATGTTTGTCGACACTCCTCTAATACGGAATTCAGCAAGCCCCCGCCTGGCTCGAGCCACAGCGGTCGGAAAGTCACGGCCCCTGGTGGTCATCTTGGCGAGCATCGAGTCGAAATAGGGTGAAATTTGAGCACCCTGACTCACCGTTCCACCATCGAGGCGGATGCCTGCACCACCGGGCGAGCGGTAGGTGGTTATTTTTCCGGTGTCGGGTCTGAAATCAGACGCTGGGTCTTCCGTGGTGATCCGGCATTGCATGGCAAAACCACGAGGAACAATCGACTCCTGGCTCAACCCGATCTCAGCCAGGGTTTCTCCCGAGGCAATACGTATTTGGGCCTGCACCAGGTCAATATCGGTAATTTCTTCGGTGACCGTGTGCTCCACCTGAATACGGGGATTCATCTCAATGAAGACGTGTTGACCAGCCCGCTCGCCGACCGTGTCGACGAGGAATTCAACGGTGCCGGCGTTTTGGTAGCCAATGGACGAGGCGAACGCCACCGCGTTGGAAAGAATTTTCTCGCGAAGAGCAGGATCCAGATGGGGCGCGGGCGCAATTTCGATGACCTTCTGGTGCCTGCGTTGAACGGAACAGTCGCGCTCAAACAGGTGCAGGGTCGTCCCTGCGCCATCGGCGAGAATCTGTACTTCGATGTGACGAGGTCGAACTACAGCCTGTTCAATGAACATGCGACCATCGCCAAAAGCGGTCTCCGCTTCTCGCATCGCTGCCTTCAGTGCCTCCGGCAGCGCCTCGGGTGTATCAACCCTGCGCATGCCTCGCCCGCCGCCGCCGGCGACAGCCTTCGCGAAAACCGGGAAACCAATAGCGTTGGCCTGCTTCCCCAGGGTCTTTAGGTCGGTGGTGGCTTCGCTGGAGGCAAGAACCGGAACGCCAGCGCGGATGGCGTGCTCCTTCGCTGTGACCTTGTTTCCCGCCATTTCCAAGACACTCGCTGGTGGCCCGATAAAGACAATGCCTGCCTCCTCGCAGGCGCGAGCCAGGTCTGGGTTCTCACTGAGAAAGCCGTAGCCGGGATAAATAGCATCCGCACCCGACAGTTTCGCCACTCGAATCATTTCCTCGATATCGAGGTAGGCGCGCAAGGGGTGACCGGGCTCGCCGATCTGATAGGCCTCATCAGCTTTCATGCGGTGCAACGAATAGCGGTCCTCATACGGGTACACGGCAACCGTGCGTTTGCCCAGCTCAACGGCGGCGCGAAAAGCTCGAATGGCAATCTCGCCACGATTGGCGACCAAAATCTTCGAAATCACGCGGGTAAAGCCTCTCCCTGGTCACGCCGAAACTCCGGCTTCAGTCCTAGCCTCCAGCTTACCGAAGGCTAAGCTAACCACGATGCGCGTAATCAGCTTGAGCTCACTCAAGGGCGGTGTGGGTAAAACCACCGTGACCCTCGGTTTGGCTTCTGCAGCTTTTGCTCGCGGCCTGCGCACACTCGTGGTGGATATGGATCCTCAGTCTGACGCTTCCACCGGGCTGAACGTCACGGTGGGCCGACACCTCAACATTTCTCATCTGCTCTCCAACCCTCGCGCCTCTCAGGTTCGCAACTCCATCGTGCCAAGCGGCTGGACAAGAAGCCACAAAGGCACCGTCGATGTGCTGTTGGGTTCTCCCGCTGCCATGGCTTTTGATACCCCCACGTTGACGAAAAAGGAAATCTGGCGGTTGGAAGAAATCCTCGCCACAGTCGAAGACGACTACGACATTGTCCTGATCGACTGCCCGCCGTCCCTCAACGGTTTGACCAGGATGGCCTGGACGGCGAGCGACCGAGTTGCGGTTGTGACCGAGCCGGGACTTTTCTCTGTCGCTGCAACACAACGAGCGTTCCGTGCCATCGATGAGTTACGCCGAGGAGTGTCCCCCAGACTCCAACCGCTCGGTGTGATTGTAAATAGGGTGAGGCCCCAGTCGATTGAGCACCAGTATCGAATCGACGAGTTGAAGCAAATGTTTGGTGCCCTTGTCATGCAACCAGAGCTTCAAGAACGTGTAGCTCTCCAGCAGGCTCAGGGCGCTGCCAGCCCCGTCCACATCTGGCCGGGTGAAAGCGCCGAAGAAATGGCCATGAACTTCAACCTGATTTTGGACAGGATTGTCCGCTCGGTTCAGTTGACCGAACCCAAGACGGTCTAGCTAGCGCGCTGGTTGCGACGAAGAGCAAGTTCGTCGCGGGGGTCGCTTCCAGCATCGGTCGCCTTGACCAATACCAAGGAAGACTCGACTTCGCGCAGGACCTTCCCCACGGCAATACCGAACACTCCCTGGCCACGACTCACGAGGTCAATAACCTCGTCATTCGAGGTGCAGAGATAGACACTGGCTCCATCGCTCATCAAGGTTGTCTGAGCGAGATCACTCACGCCTGACATCCTCAACTGATCCACTGCAACACGAATCTGCTGGAGCGAAATACCGGTATCGAGCAGACGCTTGACAAGCTTCAAGACCAAAATGTCCCGGAAACCATAGAGCCTTTGAGAACCTGAACCCTGTGCGCTTTGGACAGTGGGCTCGACCAAACCGGTCCTCGCCCAGTAATCCAACTGGCGGTAGGTAATTCCTGCAGCAGTTGCAGCGATTTGACCGCGGTAGCCCTGCTCGGCGTCAATAATTGGCATGCCATCGGTGAACAGAAGGTCTTTGGCGTACTGCTCCGTCTGGTTATCGGAGGAAACCATACTTCACCTAACCTTCATCTTCTCGTTGACCCTGAGGGCTGCTCGTTTACGATACCCTCCAGAAACCTGAACATCGCACAGTCCCCAACAATCTGACTTCGGGCGTGTCGCTCGGTGCTTCCGCTATGACTCTAATCGCTCCAGCGCATCTTGGGTAAGAATCGCCCGAAGAGTCGTCAAAATTTCTGCAAGCTCGCGGCCTTTTTCCCGCAATTCTGCCGGCGCAATCTTTCCGACGTTGGAGGCGCTGACTGCCTGAGAGATCAAACCCACTTCTCTATCCACCGCCAACTTCATGCCGCGCAGGTGACGAGGCTCCAGCCCAAACGCCCCCGCTTCGGTAATGGAGGTCAACACCACGAGGTCTTGCCCGGTGTACACATTCTTCGCATCAATCAGCCCTGCGCTGACAGCGCCTTCGAGAAGAGCTGGCTTTGCTGATGCCGCGGCAAGTAATTCGGCCTTGCTGTAGCGAGCATTGCCCTGTTGGGCAACGGCCTGAGACACCGAGCTGCCGTTTGGCAGGGCAGGCTTTTTGCCCTTATCCATGTCATCGAGGTAACCCTTGATGACCTTCAGCGGGAGGTAGTGGTCTCTTTGGACCGTGAGGACAAAACGCAGTCTCTCGACGTCCTCTGCCGTATACGTTCTGTAGCCAGCAGGCGTCCTGGCCGGCGTAATGAGTTCGCGGTCTTCTAGGAAGCGAAGCTTCGAAGGAGATAAGTCTGCAAACTCAGGGGTGAGTTTGGCCAACACCTGGCCAATCGACAACGTCTGGCTTCTTCTAAGCGCTGGCTGGCTCTGGCGACGAGCACTCTGGGTCATGCGCTAGACCCCGAAGCGTCACGGTCGTTGCGTGATGCATAGAAAGTCATGCGGAATTTGCCGATCTGAACTTCAGCACCATCGTGCAGCAGTGCCTGGTCGATCAAGACGCCGTCAAAATATGTTCCATTCAAGGAACCCATGTCTTTGACTTCAAACGCCGTGCCATGGCGCACAAATTCTGCGTGCCGCCTCGAGACAGTGACGTCATCCAAAAAGATGTCTGCTTCGGGATGCCGGCCAGACACTGTCGAATCTTGGTCAAGCAGGAATCGAGCTCCAGCGTTCGGGCCCTTTCGAACAATCAACAATGCCGAGGCCGAGGGAAGAGCTGCGATGATCTCTTGCTCTTCTAGAGAGACACCGGATTCGAGGTTGTGGAGCTTCTGCTGAAAGTCAGGACCAAACTTTTCAGTCGGGTCTGGGGAAATCGGAATTTCCGGCCCATTCCCAGTCTCGCTCATCACACTCCTTCGTTGAACGAGTAAACCCTATCGGAGAATTAGGGGCTCTCGCGAGTCGCTTCTTTGGCCAAACCAATGGCGTCAAACAAATAGGAAAAACCAACCACCCAATAGACCACGATGGCGATGAGTGCGATGGGCCATGCGATCATCACGAGCACGGTTGCGACCTGTTCGGAGCCATACTCCTCAACCATTTTCGCAAGCAGGAACAGCGGCAATACGAACAACATGCCAAAGGTGGCGACCTTGCCCCACCACTTGACCGGAAGGGTCCCATGACCGTAGCGAGACATCACCAAGCCACCAACACCGAGCAGCGCATCTCGCGACATCACGGCAATGACAAGCCACCAGGGAACAACGTCTTGAATCGCTAAGGCAATAACGGTAGCCGCGATAAACAACCGATCAGCGAAAGGATCGAGGAACTGGCCAAGCTTTGTGATCTGGTTCATCGATCGGGCAATCCAGCCGTCCACAAAGTCGGTCAGCACTGCTGCCACCAGCAGGATGAAAGCCGGCAGCAGTCGGTCTTGAACCACCAGGTATAGAAATACCGGAATAGACATCAAGCGAATCACCGAGACCAGATTTGCCAGGGTATAAATCCTGGAACTTACCTCCGTGGTGTGGTCCATGTAGCCAGTGTAGGAGTCGAAAGAGAATTGTCGGTGATTTCTCAGAGAGAAACGAGTGTCTGCCACAAAAAGGCACTCCACCGGCGTAACCTTTGAGTATGTCTTGCATCCGCTTTAACACCACAGCCCAGAGGGCTCAGATGACAACCCCCGCTGACCGGGCCGGCAACGACAGACCGGTCGCTGCCTTTCTCTCTCCCGCCATTACCCAGAGCAAAGTCGCTCGCATTGTGCGGATGTCAGAGGACTCCAACCCCAAGATTCGAGAGAGCGCAGCTCTCTCCTACCACGCGCCTTTAGCCGTGTACGAAAAACTTGCGAAGGACCCCGATATGGGGGTGCGGAGCTGCCTCGCTCGAAACCAGGCCACACCGTGCGATGTGCTTCGCGTTCTTGCTCGTGACTCATCAGAAACCGTTCGAGCGTTTGTTGCCATCAACTACTCCGTCCCCGAAGACGCTATGGAATTCCTCGAAGCGGACACCAGTGAAGTTGTGCAAAAGCTCGTGGCGTGGAAGGCGTCGCTTCGCGACGAAGCGGATCTCCTCGCCGTATAGGGAGCGTTTTTTACAGACTGGCCTGGTGCAACCGCTTCGGCAGCACCCCTGCAATTGCCACAAGCACTTTGTAGCGCAGGGACGGAATGGACACTGCAGCGCCTTTCCTAGAAGCCCTCAGGGCTTGGCGGACTACCCGCTCTGCGTTCAACCACAAGAAGCCAGGCACCCCCTGCACATTCATCTCCATGCGCTGGTGGAACTCAGTCCTCGTGAACCCTGGTGCCACAGCAGTCACGGCCACCCCTGAGGATCGATAGGTGGCGCTGAGGGACCGAGCAAGTGAGAGACCCCACGCTTTATGGGCCGAATATGTTCCCCGAGCGAGGAAACCCGCGACGCTCGAGACCATAATGATGCGGCCGTAGCCTCGCTCGATCATCCCTGGGAGCACCGCTTTGGTGAGCTCGAGTGGAGCACTGACGTGAATAGCCAGATGGTCACGCTCCGCTGCCCAGTCGCTGTCCGCGAGATCCCCGCTAATGCCATAGCCAGCGCTATTCACGAGCATGGCCACCGGTCTAGTGGAATCCGCTAAGCGTGTGTGGACCGCCTGCCGGTCTTCTGGAATGTGTAGATCTGCACCCAGCACCTCGACGGGCACCCCATAGGTGGCCTCGAGATGTGCTGCCACTGTGTCTAGCCTGGCGGCATCTCTGGCAACGAGCACCAGGCCATAACCCTGACCGGCCAGTTGAGTAGCAAACTCAGCGCCCAAACCGCTACTTGCTCCTGTAACCAGGGCCCAACGGATGCTTGGTGTCATGGGCGCCAGTGTAGGGCAGGCGGTGAAATCTAGGCGTGGAGCAGATCAAAAACGAGCGCTTCAATCCGGGCCTTGATGTCGTCTCTGATCATGCGAACTGTTTCCAAGTCTTGGCCGGCTGGGTCTGTGAGTTCCCAGTCCTCGTAGCGCTTCCCGGGGAATACAGGACACGCATCTCCACACCCCATCGTGATGACCACATCGCTTGAGCGAATCTGGTCGACATCAAGCAGGTTCGGGGTGTTGTGCCGGATATCTATACCGAGCTCTTCCATCGCCTCCACTGCGAGTGGGTTTAAGTCTGCAGCAGGTTCTGACCCAGCGGAGCGAACAACAACCGCGTCACCGGCCATGGCTCGCAGAAACCCAGCTGCCATTTGGGAGCGACCAGCGTTATGGACACAGACGAATAAGCCGCTCGGTGTGTGAAGTGGGTCCTGAACCATAAGGAAACTATGAAGCGTCAGAAGGAATGCGGGCTTGCAGGATTCTTTCCACCCCAAGAACAATCACCACGGTGACCGCCCCCGCAAGGACCCAGAGCCCCACACCAACGGCGTCTCCGACAGGAGCCAGTAATTCCCGCTGCTCGCCTTGCCACGGCCACAAAGCGCGCAAAGACCCGAGCATCAAACCGGTCATCACCACGAGCGTGATCGTTTTGCGGTGGGTGAGCAACCATTCCAACACTCCAACAAAGAGCCCCAAGCCCACCGCGGCACCCAGAATGAAAACTCCCAGATAAGCAGTGTCTCTGTCGTTTACTGCAGCAAGGGTGGGTTCATACATTCCCAGCACCACAAGAATGAACGAACCAGAAACTCCGGGCAACACCAGTGCACACACGGCAATAGCGGCTGCGGGTGCAACCAAGAGCAAAGACGGGTTATCTGTGCCGAAGACCGGCAGGCCTGTCAAGACCATGGACGCGCCAGCTGCCACTAGCGCCACGACTACATACCTACTGCGCCATGCGCCCCCGACCATCCGAATCGGCACCCAGAGGGAGGCAAGAATCAAGCCCGCAAAAACGGCTCGTGTTTCCACCGGGTTTGACGTGATCACGGGCTCAAGAAGAGCTGCGCCAAGCACAATCCCACCGAGCATCCCGATCAGGACCGGAACCACAACGCCCCACCGAGCATCCCGCCAGGTGGCAAGCGCCTGTGACCATCCACGGCCTCGAACGAGACCCACCAAGCCCGATATGACGGAGGATGCTGCGTGAATGACGGTGGTATAGACACCCACAATCAGTGCGATTGTGCCCCCGCTCACACCGGGGATGATCTCCGCAATACCGATGAGAGAGCCCCTGATGACGTTCACAACTACACGAGCAGATCGAACCACTAAGCGGGAACTATTCACCATGATGTGAGGCTATCCCAGGAGGTAGCGGAACCCCCGTGTCACGCGCTAGACCTTGGGAACCCGCTCCTGGGGTTAGGCTCAAGCAGTGGCACATCTCTTGGGCACCAATGCCCTACACCTCGAATATCCAACGCGCGTCATCTTTGACTCTCTGACGGTTGGTCTTAACGACGGCGATCGCATTGGCGTGGTCGGGCGAAACGGGGATGGCAAGTCCACGCTGATTCGACTGCTTGCGAACTCTCTTTCCCCTGACTCAGGCTCCGTCGTTGGCAGAAGTGGCTTGCGGGTGGGCCTGCTTGACCAGAGCGACCGAATCCCTTTGGACTTAACCGTGTCCCATGCGGTGGTGGGAGACCAGGACGCCCATGAGTGGGCTGGATCACAGCGCATTAGAGACGTTATTACCGGCCTGCTCGCAGACGTTCCCTGGGGTGCTCGCATTGGGGACCTAAGCGGTGGCCAAAGTAGACGCGTGTCACTTGCTGCCCTGCTGGTTCAGGACTGGGATGTCCTGTTCCTCGATGAACCCACTAACCACCTCGATGTGACCGGCGTTGCCTGGCTCGCCGAACACGTGAAGGGTCGCTGGCCTAAGAACCAGGGTGCCCTTGTGGTTGTTACCCACGATCGCTGGTTCTTAGACGCTGCGACCGAGATGACCTGGGAAGTGCACGATGGAACCGTCGATGTGTATGACGGCGGTTATGCCGCCTACATTTTGCAGCGGGTCGAGCGGGATCGAAGCGCCCAAGTATCCGAGGCAAAACGCCAAAACCTGCTGAAAAAGGAATTGGCCTGGTTGCGCAGAGGTGCCCCGGCCCGAACTGCTAAGCCCAAGTTCCGTATCGATGCGGCCAATGCCCTGATCAACGACGTCCCTGAAATTAGAGACCCGGTCACCTTGGCAAAGCTCTCCACCACAAGGTTGGGCAAAAAAGTTATTGAGCTCGAAGACGTTTCCGTCACCATTGGCGATCAGGAAATCCTGAAGCCCCTCACCTGGCGCTTAGCGCCTGGTGAACGAACCGGAATACTCGGCGCCAACGGCGCTGGGAAAACAACGCTGCTGAAGCTCCTCGAAGGCTCGCTGGCGCCGACAACAGGATCAGTGAGTCGCGGGTCCACGGTCAAGCTCAGCCTGCTCGATCAACGCTTAGCCAGCCTGGACGAGGTTGCCCAAGATCGCGTCAGCGAGGTGATTGCCAGGCAGCGAACAAGCTATAACGCTGGTGGGGTGGACCTGACTCCCGGGCAACTGTTGGAGCGCCTGGGTTTTAGCTCCGCGCATTTATCGGCTCGGGTGTTTGAACTCAGTGGTGGCCAAAGACGACGCCTGCAGTTCCTGCTGGAGTTACTCAAAGAGCCAAACGTGTTGCTGCTTGATGAGCCCACCAACGACCTCGACACCGACATGCTTCGGGCCATGGAAGACCTGCTGGATACGTGGCCTGGAACGCTGATTGTGGTGTCCCACGACCGTTATTTGTTGGAGCGCATCACCGACCAGCACTATGCAATACTCGAGGGAAAGTTCCTGCACATGCCAGGAGGGGTCGACCAGTTCCTCACCCTGCAAAAGCCGCAGACCCCAGCAGTCTTGGAAGACCTTGCCCAACACTCAAGCGCCCCCCAAGAAACCCGCTCACACACGGGGCTTCGAGCAGGCAGCAAAGAACGCAGGCTTGCGGAGAAGGAACACTCTGGCTTGCAACGAAAGATTGATGACCTCCTTGCCCGCATCGTCGAGCAGGACCAGCAGCTTCTCGCTACTGAACAAAACGACTACGAAACGCTCCAGACGGTCTCCACCGAGCGCCACGAGCTCGCAGCGACCAAAGAGGCCTTAGAAACACGCTGGCTCGAACTCGCACAAATGCTCGAAGAATAGGGTCTACGCAATATGGCTGCCCTGATCGACCTGGTCACGGAGGGGTATTTTCCGAAGGGCTCCAAGGTGCTCTATGCGCACTTAGGCGGCCAACCAGCTCTGAACGCCTACGCAACCGCCTTCTGAGTCTCTAGGGTCCCCACCCAGCCTGGACCAAGAGCTCCCCTAGCCTCGGGGTTGTTTCAAGCTCCATGAACCCCTCCCAGCTCACCCAGCGAACATCGGCTGCATCATCTCCGGCAGCCAACTCACCGCCGGTGATGTCGGCTGCGAAGGCGTGGATCTCATAATCACTGTCCTTGGACAAGGCAACCGTCGCCACCCAGACCTCGTTGCCTATGACTACGTCAAGCCCGGTTTCTTCTTTTATTTCCCGGAGGGCGGTTTCTTCCAGGGTTTCCCCTGGCTCATTGCTGCCCCCGGGGACGGACCACATTCCCATTGCTGGTTCGTGACCGCGCTTAATCAACAACACCCGGTTATGGGCGTCGAACATCACGGCGCTTGCGGCAAGGACGATTCTTTGGGGCACACCCTAACGCTAATCGCTCAGCCTGGACTCGGGCGTTGACCACCAGACCCGCAGTGCGTGTTGCTGCTCGTTATTCCGAGCGCCCGAGGATTACCTGCGACCAGAAATCGCTCTGAGGAGGAAGGAAATAAAAGCTAGCGCCAACAAAACCAGCCCGACCCACAGCAAGAAATTCAACGACTGAACAAATCCGCCTGTGACCAAGAGGATCACTGCGATAACCACAATAATGACCATAAGGGGAGACATGATGGACCCTTTTCTCCAGGCCAAAGCGTACCGTTCTTGTCTATTAACGCTAGCCCTGTGGGGAACCAAGATAAAGAGCTCATTTGCTATTCCCAGGCCAGACCAAGAAACCAGAACCAAGCAGATGAGCTCACCGGCAGGAATCGCCGTGCTACTCTCGCGAATTATGACTCAGTACAGCGTCACTCAACTTGGCCCCATGGACTCCTGGCGAGACTGTGTCGGAGGTTTCCGTCCCGACACCACTCGAGCTGGTAGACGGGTGGTCGATCACGAAATAACCAGCCAGATCATTGGGATGACGGCAAACTCCTACGAACCAGGGGAACAAGCAGGATATTGGCACACCCACTCCGTCCTCGAAGAGGTCTACGTCTTCCTCCACGGAGAAGGCCAGATGGGCCTCGATGGCGACATCGTGGACGTCCACCCCGGGACGGTCGTCATGGTGCCTCCGGGAGTGCTGCGCACCTGGCGCTGTGTTCCCGAAAGTTCCACCAACCTCACCTGGTTATGCATCCGAGCAGGACAAAACCCGCTCCCGGCTGTGCCCGATGATGCAGAACCGCTCCGGGACATCCCGCTCCCCTGGTAACCCGCGCTGAGACCCGCGCCGAGACCAGCGCTGAGACACATGCACTAAGACCACCACCACGCTTCACAGCGCCCAGAAGCCCTAGTGTTAGGCCATGACACTTCCTGCCCCCATCATCATTGACCCACACTCTGTTACCAGCCTGCGCTGGGGAGTGATCGGACCAGGCGATATCGCCGACACCTGGGTAGGGTCAGTGCAGAAGCACACCGCTCAAAGGGTGCACGCCGTAGCATCACGCACCCCGGGAAAAGCAGAGGCTTTCGCTGCAAAATTTGGCATAGCACATGTGGAGGCTAGCTACGGAGCGCTCGTTGCCCGCGAGGACATTGATGCGATTTATATTTCGTCCTACCCCATCGACCATTTCGACCACGCGATGCTTGCTATCACAGCACACAAGCACGTCTTGATAGAAAAACCCATCACTCTCCAGGCAGACCAAGCAAAAGAGCTTCTTGCGGCGGCGAAAGCGGAGGGTGTCTTTTCCATGGAGGCAATGTGGACGAGGTACCTGCCACAGTCCTCCATACTCCAGCAGTTGCTGGCAGAGGGGTCCTTGGGCGAACCAGAATTGTTCCTCGCCCAGTTCTGCACCGATAACAGCGGCTTTGAAAGACTCTGGACCCATGGTGGTGGTGGCATTCTGAGAGACATGGGTGTCTATCCCTTCGCCATGGCACAGCAGTTCTTGGGTAACCCCACGGCCGTGCACGCACAGGGACGGGTGCGAGCAGATGGCCGAGAAGAAGAAATTACTGTGGCCATGGAATATGCCTCCGGGGCTAGAGCCCACCTTGTTGTTTCTGGTATTGCGTCACTCCCCCAGGTTGCTGGGTGCTCTATGGAAAAAGCTCAAGTGCACCTGAATGCACCCTTCTTTGTTCCCTCTGGAATAACGGTCGCCAGTAAAGACTTCTATCCCACCGAGGAAACCTGGCTCGATACAACGCCAGTCCAGGGCCACGAGGCCCTGAGCTACCAAGCCACCGCCTTTGCACACTTCGTCGATCAGGGGTTGAGTGAGTCCCCCGTCCACACCCACGCCGACACAGTCGCCACTATTGCCGTGATGGAAGACGTCATGAAACAAATAGGCGCCATCGACGCCTAAGCAAAGCGAACAGGTGTCGCTAAGCAGCGACCACGGCGTTATGGCGAGCGCAGTGGATGGGCGCTCGTGCACAAGAGTCACAGACCACGATTTGAGCCCGACATTCTGGCCCCACACAGTTCTCCATTCGAGAGGATGGCGCAGTGCACTGCACGCACCGACCGATAATTGCTGCCTCGGGAGTAAAGGTGATGGCTTTGCGATTATCGAAGACGGAGAGAGCGCCCTCCCATAAACCGGAGTCGCCAAAAGTCTGGCCGTAGCGAACGATTCCACCTTCTAGCTGGTAGACGTCTCTAAACCCTCGTTGGATCATCATCGAGGACAAGATTTCACACCGTACTCCGCCGGTGCAGTAGGTGACAACTGGTGTGTCCTTCAGGTGGTCATACTTGCCGCTATCGAGCTCACGAACAAAATCCTGCGTTGTTGCCACATCGGGAACAACAGCGTTTTGGAAACGACCTATTTCTGCTTCCCACTTGTTGCGGCCGTCAAAGAAGGTTACGTCTGTGTCGGCAACAAGTTCATGGAGCTCCTTTGGCGTGAGATGCTTCCCCCCACCGATAACACCGTCGTGGGTTACCCGGATAGCGTCGGGGGCGCCAAACCCGACCAGTTTGTCTCTCACTCGCACGGTGAGTTTAGGGAAGTCATCGGGGCTTGTGCCCTCGCTCCACTTGAAATCGATGTCCTTGAAAGGCGGGTATTCCTTGGTCTTTCGCCAGTATTTTTTTACTGCGTCAAGCTCCCCGCCAACGGTGCCATTCATTCCGTCTTTCGAGATCAGAATGCGACCGCCGAGACCCAATGATTCACAGAGATCGCGCTGCCAGAGTCTTATCGCGTCGGGGTCGGCAAGAGGCGTGAAGACGTAATAGAGCAAGATCTTGTATACCGCCATATAGGCAGTGTACGAGGGGTTACCGTCCTCGTGGGTTAGTGCAGGACGCCACAAAGCAGAACATGCCTCCCAGAAACCTCTTACCCAACGGCTCAGCCCAACATTCTTCGATCTATCAGACAGCGTGCTTCATCGCCAAAGGCTCAAGAGTGCTCACATCGAGTGCCATACGTGCATGCCACAGGTCATAGGCATCTTGCATGGCAAGCCAACTTTCAGCCGTGCGGCCGAGCACGAAAGAAAGGCGCAATGCCATCTCGGGACTAACGCCGTGAGTGCCTTTCAGGAGCCTCTGCAGAGTAGACCCGGTCACGCCCAATTTCCCAGCTAGTTCGCGGCCACTCATTCCCGAGGGATCAAGGTATACCTCGGCAATAAATTCACCGGGGTGGGGAGGATTAAACATTGTGGCGGTTCCCTTCATCAGTGGTAGTCCTCATAGTCAAGGAGATAGACGTTCCCATCGAGGAATTCGAAGGTCAATCTCCAGTTCTTGTCGACCAATATTGACCACCTAGGTTCATTTTTCCCTTTCAGCCTGTGCAAGCGCCAGCCAGGAACATCCATATCGTCAATAGTGTGTGCGGTGTGGAGAGCTATCAATCGAAGCCGGAGCTTTCCAACATGGCCTGGATTGATGGCACGAGATTGTCCCTTCTCACATAGATTTTTCAATCCTTTGTCTCGAATGGATGCAATCCCAACAATAGTGTAGCGCGTTGCGCAATGCGCAACATGATACATCCACCACGACAAGGCTCGGGAGCAAGCCGTCTATCTCCCGGTGGACACGGCAGCGGTACTCAGCGGAAGACGTGCTGAGACTCGAACAGTGCGACCAACCTGGCGCCTGGTCCAGGAGAGGGTGTGCTCCTCGAACATGTGTGACCCGATTCCTGGAGTAACCGGCCTAGGCAACGGAAGACCGTCATTAGCCACAACTATTTCTATGTCACTCCCGGATTTCAGACCCTTGATTGTGATGGTGATAGTGGTGGCCTGTCCGTGACGGGTGGGGTTGGAGCATGCTCCTCTCGCCAACTCCCCGACGGCATAACCTGCAGCAGGGTCAGAGCCAACCAGAGTGAGGTCTTTATGGGAAATCGAATAGGTGATGTCAACCACCCCATGCCACAGTTCCCTCAGGTCAGACAGCGCCCCGGCAAGGTCAGTCTGGGGGATCGAGGGTGTGCCCAGTAGTTCGAGCGCCTTGGCGATACGTTCCCGAATAACCTGCGCATAGTCCTCCGTGGAGAGAGGGGGAACAGGGTCTCTGGTCCGACCGTCCCCCTGGTTATCTATGCCGAAAGAATTCAGCTGCCTGGTGTTAGGTTCAGGGTAGATGGGTCAAGGAGGCCCCAGTCATGAGAGGGAGTACCCCATGGTCGAAAAAGACCTAGTAGAACTGTGGAACGATAAGAGGCGCCAGATTATTTCAGCGCAAATGCCGTCGGTAATAGCGCTTGCGGTCATCACGGTCGTAGCCATGATGGGCTACTTCGATGGCGCATACACCTATGCAGTCTCTTTCGCGGCACTGTTTGTTGTCACTGTTGGCTCGCTCAGCATTTTGAACCAGTTCGCCGTGATTCGCGAGGCCAAGTCAATCGTCCGTGACCTGCAGGCTCTTCAAAACTCCAGTGGAGTTGCAAAAGACATCGCAGCGAGTGGCTCTTACCTCGGCTACACGCAGGTTTTGATGGTCGTGTTTAGCCTGGCGTTGCTGGTTGCTCTGGTTCTTCTGATCCTCTAGCAGTCACTCATCGAGTGCTGGCGTGAAAACAGGCCAGCACTCGATGATGCAAGTGCGGCACACCGGCCTCTTCACTACGGGGTAGTGGAGAGATGACGGGCTATGACATGCGCTTCTAGAGCAGAGAATCTGGCCTCAGAAAAATCTCCCGCATCAAAACTTTCTTGCAACGCCACTGACACCGAGGTGAGAACGAGAACGTTCTCCTGGTCACTTCGCTTCACAGCAGATTCTGCAATCTCTTCGATGAACGACGACACAGCGTTTGACCTCTGTGCACCGGCAGACCCGCGCTCAAGCCGCTCCATTTGAGATGCAATAAGCAACGATTGCTCTGCGGTGATTGTGTAATCGCCTTCGGGGATGTCAGCATTGAGCTTGCGGATGTTTTGCCACGCCGTGTCATAGGTGTGCTCGCGACCGTCGTCATTGACCTTTTGGTAGACCTCTCGTGGCACCAGGGGTTCACCACTTTGGCACCCCGAAGACAGAGCAACGAGACAAAGTGCAGCCACAGCGCCTACCTGCCGGAACCACCTCATCAACACCATGAAAAGACGCTAACAGGCGAGGGTGAAAGACAGGTGTGTTTAGGTTTCGAGGCTGTCCTGCGGCGAATCCCTCCCCATAGGCCTCGTGGTGTCGTTTTGGACCTTCACACAACGTCGCGAACGCTCCATGCGCACCGGTGATGAGCTCTCAGCTCGTTCATATACCCCCGGGGGTATTATGAGCACATGAAACTCACCCGTACTCTCGCCCCCGTTATCGTCCTCGCCATCGTGTCCGCTCTAGGAGCATGCTCAACCCTCGATGAAGCGGCTCCCCTCAACTCCGTGGCGGAGGAGACATCCGAGCAGCTCTCAACTCCCTTCGGTAGTAAACTCCCCGAAGGGATCACTTCTGGTTCCAACGAGGCCATCGCTTGGGAAGCACTGATGGGCCCCGGTGGTGAATACGCCGCCGTTGCTTTCTATCAGGCAGTTCTGGGCCAGTTTGGTCAGGTGGAACCATACGCAAGCATTAAGGAAGCTGAAGAGCGCCACATCGAGGCCCTCACTCGCCAACTCACCCGCTACAACATCATTGTTCCCGCAAACCCCTACCTCGGTCTCAACTAGGTGGCGAGTAGAAAGCCCCAGCGGATGCACTGAGCCGGCCACAGCATTCTCCCGCGCAACGCCGGAACCCCGGGCTCTAGTTGTTCTTCAACCATGCGGGTCACAGATAAAAAATTTGTCGGGCTGACAGGATTTGAACCTGCGACCCCTTGACCCCCAGTCTTGGAAGAGTCACTCACACAGGGTCATAGGTGCCCGAATTACCGTGTTTTGGGCGCTTTTGAGCAGCCATGACAATGGGTGCCAAGGAAACAAAGTTGGCACAGCCTCAAGAACAGAGACGACCGGCTATGCCGACCAAAAGATGAGAAGTCTATTCCTCAAGCCCAATATTTCTGTGGAAACACGAGGTTATCGCTGGGACTTCAATGACGCGTGCATCCAACGCGCAGCGAAACCTTTGGGGAGCGACAACTATAAGAACGCTCGAGCCACGAGCAGTGCGAAAATAATGCCTGTCATGAATCGACCATCAACCCCCGGCCCTACGCACGAGCGCGGCGGGAATAGCTAATTCCTACGATGACCGCCGCCGTGACAAGCAAAGCAATAAGTAGCCACAGCCACCACAGGAATGTTCCCGCCACCTCATCGGTGGACACGGCAACCTCGGTGACCGGATCACTGACCACGACACCCACGTTGGCCGCTCTGACATACCCGTCTTGCCCCACACCCTGCACCTGCAGGGTGTGCTCACCAACAGCGACAGCATTGGGAT
>Ga0209284_10000096_pt1 | contig 123046 bp, 92 predicted proteins | sample FRY03_FD_187211 | JGI IMG/M metagenome (GOLD analysis project Ga0209284, IMG submission 187211) | Freshwater microbial communities from Lake Fryxell liftoff mats and glacier meltwater in Antarctica - FRY-03 (SPAdes) (version 2) | ecosystem: Environmental > Aquatic > Freshwater > Ice > Glacier...
CGTTATCTTTACCTAGACCTGACCCGTTAGCGTTATCTTTACCTAGACCTGACCCGTTAGCGTTATCTTTACCTAGACCTGACCCGTTAGCGTTATCTTTACCTAGACCTGACCCGTTAGCGTTATTTTTACCTAGGCCTGACCCGTTAGCGTTATTATTACCTAGACCTGACCCGTTAGCGTTAGTAGCTATGGTTGGATTGTTTTTAGTTGACCCATTGTTTCCTGGGAATCCAGGAATCGCAGTTAGTGGGCGGATGTTTTGAGCGGTTGCACCATAACTAATTGATTTTGAATTTTCAGTTGAACTGTTTCTTTTATTATTTTGATAAATACCATTATTGACATCAGCGTTATTTTGCTGAGGAATACTGCCATTTCCGTTATTAATTCCCCCTCGTATGTTTCCTGGCGCAGGAATCGGCTTAGGAATAGCCCGTATCATTGTTGCAAGTCTTGCAGGGGCTGGTGCAGATTGTTCGATTGGAATGTCTAAAACCCAGATTTTATCAACTAACTCATAACCAAAATCAATATCCATTGGTTTTATGATTAATTGGAGTTTCCAATAATTGGTAATGCCACCAGGCCTTACCAGAATCATTAAGTAAGGTGTTGAATCTTTAGGACCAAGTGTTTGTAAAAGGTATTGTCTAAGTTGGGAAGTCCGACTTAAAAGTTCGTTTTTAAGGTTATCGGTTTCGTCATCTGAAGGAATAAGCATTTTATCTGGAAACAATATAATTCCAGCTTCATTGCACTCAATATAGAAAGGTTTACGATTCAAACCATTTTTGCCGAAATAAGGAACAATGGAATAAGCAAATTTATCTTTGTTAATTGAGGCTTTGAGCTCTTTTAAAATTAAATCCATGGTTACAATTTTTTCAGTTAGATTTTTAGTGTCTTTTAAATTTTTATCCGCAGTGTCTTTTTCAGTTTCTAGTTTTTTTGCGAGAATGTAAATTCGTGCTTTTTCTTCAGCTATTGCGATTTTTTTTTTAGGTAGCTCTTCAGAACCAGTCTTTGAATTATATGGTCTGTTGTTTTTTTCGATTTGTGCAAGTTCATTTTTTAATAATGATATTTCTTTTTCTAATTCTAATTCTTTTTGTATATTTTCATCATGCTGCTCGGTTTTTAATTTTACCCATGCATTTTTTTCGGATTCCATGTTAAGATTTTCAGCATCTGTTTTGGCCTGCAATTTTTTTTGCTGGGTCCATGCAGATTCATAAGCCTTTTCTAAAGCAGCTTTTTTTGCTTTTTTATCCATAACTAAAAGCAAAAGAATCAACGATCCCATGGTGCAAAGCAGCACAGCAAGAAAAGGGAAAGTTGAAACTTCTAACTTCTTACGCTTTCTCATGCAACCTTTCCGGAAGGATTACTGCGTGGCCCTTGGTTTGAAGAATTAAAAAACGGTTCAGCATTCCTTCCCTGAAGTTTTGAAGTCATTAAATGCACTGCGCCAGTTAGGCATTGAACCGCCTCTTGGAAATCGCCTGTTGCATGGATCTGGTTAAGATTTTCCTGCATCAATTTTTGAATTTGAATTAAATGCTTTTCCCCGTGCTGTAATTCAACCAAAGCATTTGTTTGCCTAGTAAGGCTTTCAACAACTTTTTGTAGGGATTGTTGTTGTTGGATACTTGAATCATGCAAGGATGCTGCGAGTTTCCCAACCTGTTCGGCGAATTTTCTGCCGAGATCTGAAGAATTAAGCTCGTATTTTTCCATTTGTTTTTGATGGGAAAACAAGGATTTTGTCAAAGCTTCTTCCAAAGCATTGCTCATACGATTTTGTGATTCGGTTCCTGACCCTTCTGCCTGTGCAGTAATTTTTTCAAAGGAATTTGCCCAAAGATCAACTTGTTTGGTTACAAGTGTTTCCGTTGATTTAATCAGATCTTTGGTATGTCGTGATAAAATTTCTAGTATTGGATTTTGATCTGACTGGACCCTTAAAAACCTGTGTGCAAGATTTTTATCTACCGAATGCTCTAGGTTTTCTAAAAACTGATCTCCTGATTTTTCTACCAAGAAACTAAAAAACATACAAACCATAGTAAGGGCAAGGGCAAGCGCTGTTGCATCAAATGATAAAGCTAAACCATCAGTGACAGTACTCATTGATTTTTCGAGCATTTCGGGGGTAACACCTGAAATTGCACCGGTGATACCAAGAACTGTTCCCAAAAAACCAAGAATGGGAATAGCCCAGGTAATAAAACGAGTTAATCCAAAACTCCCTTCAAATTCAATGCTATCCGCATCCGCAAAATTACGCAGTTGATCATCAAGATCTTCAGCACTACCTCGCTGTCTGACAAAATGTAGTACATTTAGAAACCTACGAAAAACAATTGTTCTTTTTGTTTGTTCCGTAGCAGTATTAAGATTCACAATAAGTGTTGATGTTTCTAGAGGATGAATTTGAATATTATCCCAGATCGGGATTAGGTTTTTCCGAAGTGCACTTTTTTCTTTTATTATTTTTGACAATTTAAATATTAGGGCTGTTACAGCGCATGAGAACATTAGGATTTCAACAAATTCTACAGGATGGCCAAGATACCTTTTCATTATCGGCGATTCTATTGGCCCAAACATTACCAAAGACCAAAACCCAATCGCAAACGGTATACCGATGATTAATGAAATTGATGTACCAGCGAGTGAAGTTGTTTTTGGGTTGTTTTCATCTGTCATTAAAAGTTCCTCAGTAAGCTAACTCAAATTTACACTCGATGAATTAAAGGGTACTTAGAATTAAAAATTCCAGAACCTTCTAAATAACATCGACATAGGGCGTGAGGAATAATAACGATTATCTTAAATGGTACTAGTCAAATTTAAGTGAAAGGAAAAATAAAATTAAATGACAAAAACAAATGGTTGGCGAAGGTAGGGGGAATAATAAAGAAGGGTTTTTGCAACATGAAGATTTAATGTGCAAATAGGATGATGTGGTTGGAGGGGCAGGTGCAGTAGGTGGGGTGCATTTAGGCGTTTAGGTGGCTTTTGAATTTTGCTAATGTATCAGGCGAAGCAAGAGCATTTTTGCCAAATCCTAGTTCAGCGCCATGTTTAATTGCATCGTTTTGTGCCTGTTCAAAATTACTGACCAACATGATTGGGGAGGAGGGTGTATACTGTGAGCAATATTTTTCGATGAATGCCAATCCTGATTCCCCATTGGAATCAAAAATCCGATTGACTAAAATAAGAGCGAAAGTTTTAACGCTTATTAATGAAAATGCTTCGATCGAAGTATCTGCATTAATTATTTCGGTTTGGAAATTTTGACAGAGAATTCGGCTTATGCTTGAATGATCTGCGCAGCATTGGCCAATACTTAGAACGATTTTAAGTGACATATTAATTATCCTCGGTTGGGGATTTTTTATTTAGAAGAAGTTGTTTAAACTCATTTAATTTTTCTGAGTCTAATTCTTTTGGGCCTTTTTGTAGTAGGTAATCGATATCAGCAATTGCTTTTTGTATCTGATTATTTTGAGCAAGAAGGATTATACGATTCCCCCTTTCTTCATGAGAATTTTCATCAATAGTAATTATGGCGTCAAGGTATCGAATCAGGCTGATACTGTCTTTTTCTTTTTTAGCAATACTCGAAAGATTTGTAAGCATTCGAATTAGAATCTGTTTATTTGCCATGGGTAGAAAATCATTATCTATGAGAGTTCTACCGTTGATTTTCAGGATTTTCTTTGACGCTTGATCTTTAGAGAGTATTTTGCCCCCTTCAAAAACATCAATTAAAACAAATTCGTCTTTTTCTTTTTTAAGCCCTACCATGAATTGGCCCGGTAATCCAACGCCATAAATATCAAGTCCCAGGGTTTTACCCAATTCAACAAAAAGCAGAGATAAAGTAATGGGAAGGCCCTCTCTATCGTCCATAACTTCAGAAAGATAACTGTTGGAGCGATGGTAGTAATCCTGCCTGCTACCGTGGAAACCTTTTTCAAGGAAGAAGAAATCGGAGAGAATCTTTAGTTTTTGATCATTGTTTGAGTTTGGTTTAATTTTTGAAGCAATCTTAAGTTTCATTTTATTAATTTCATCTAGATAGAAAGAAGGTTCGATTTCAGAGTTATCAATTTTTTCGATTAGAAAAGCGGCTTCAAGGATTGGAAAATCAGGATTTGCAGAAATGGTTTTATTTAGTTGTGAAAGAGTACTTCGATGAATGATGTCTGCTTGAATTATTTTAAGGTCGATTATTTTTTTTTCGAGGCTTTTAATTTTATCATTCACGATTGATTTAATGAGTTTTTCGTCTTTTAATATTTTTTCTAGAAGAGGCTGGTCCTCTTTTTTATCATTTTCGAGTTTGGTTAAAAATTGATTGAAGGTGGCAGTGAAATTTTTGTCCGGGAGAACAGGACTAAGCTTTTTAGAAACATGAAAGCCTTTGAATTCAGCTATAGTGTTTCTGAATTTTGCTAACCCGATTTTTTTGGCAGAAGAAAAATCTTCAATGTGTTCATATGCAAGTTTGCCGTTCAAATAAGTGGAGAATCCTTTGGAATGGATGCTGACCTTAAAATGGTTCCAATCCCCTGGTAAATAAGAACTTAGATTATCTTGCTTCAATACTTGCCAGGAATAAACATCTGGCCCATTGAATTTGGTAAGCCGTATTTGACCGTTTGAAGGGTAGAACCCAAAATGTTTATCTTTGCCATCGGAATCAAAAACTAATCCTGCTGCGCCACTTTCATCTTTAAGTTTAACCCAGACTTCGGCTTCAAAAGGCAGGGCAGGGGGATCAATTTTGGAAAGTAATAAAGCTCTGCCCCCGATACCATTACCTTGCCCTTCTGAAATAATTCGCCCGGCCCGTTGTCTCCAGTTCCCATTGAAGATGGGATCCCATAAATCTTCGTTAATGGCCCCAATGGTGGCCCAAGCTTTCATTGGTATGGAAACAGGTGGTGATTTAAGAAGCTTGTTTAATTGTTCTGTGGGGATTGCAAATCCGAGATTATTTGTAACAAGAGATTTGATTGTGAGAACGCCCAAAACTTTGCCTTCCAAGTTAACAATGGGGCCCCCGCTGTTACCCGGTTCAATGGGAATGGCAACTTGAAGCATTTCCCGTCCATCTATTTCGCGTTTGCCAGAAATAACGCCAGAAACGACACTGTGTTTAAGTCCTTGAGGATTTCCAACTGCTACTACGCTGGTTCCATCTTGGAATGAGCTTGAGTCAGAAATTTCTAAAAAAGCACCACTTGTATTTTTGGCTTTAAGGATGGCTAAATCATTCTCACGATCGAATGCATAAACAGAATCGATATCTATTTCTTTGCCATCGGCGGTTTCAAGGGTAATTTTTTTACCTTCACCGATCACATGGAAATTGGTAACGATTAAACCCTCTTTTGAAATAAAGAAACCTGTGCCTAAGGCTTCTTTGCCATCTGATCGGCCTTTACTTTTGATGACAACAATGGCGGGTTTGGTTTTCTTTGCAATAATTTCGGTCTCGCCTTCTTTTGCATGAACTGCGAGGGAGAGAGAGAAGAAGACAAAAGCTATATATTTTAACATGGCCCACCTGTGTGAAACAGTTACCTCTAGAAAAACCTTAATGTTAATAATAACAAATTTTTGAATAAGTAGAAGAATTGAGTTAAATTTAATGATTATAATCAAGAATAGGGTAATAAGCTTGCTAATAAGTAGCGGTTGTAAGGTGGGTTGAGGCATAGATAGTTAGCAAAGTTGTTTTTTTGTTAAAGTTTATCTGGATTATTTGCTTTCCTAGCTTTCTGGTTTAGAATCTATTTAGAATCGTTTAGTTGCGATTCGATGATCTTTTTCATATTCAATTCAGGTCCTACGCCATGTCTCAATTTTATACCTTGGAAGAAGCTGCATCAAAGCTCAACATGAGTATTGATGAGTTACGAGAACTCGCAAAAAAACGCGAGGTTAGGTCTTTTCAAGACCGAGGCGTGATGCGATTTAAAAGCGAAGATATTGACGCTAGATTAAGTACTCCTGTTGTTGTCGACTCTGGCACAGATTTAGATGAGTATTCATTAAATCTTGAAGATACGCCAACAACGAATCCTAGCGATCATAATGCACCCCTTGTGATTGATACTGGCGATGTTGAAGAATTTACACTTACACTAGATGACAGCGGTACTTCGCCTTCCCTTTTTAACGACCCGGTTCCGAGTAGTGCAGATTCCGATGGTTTGCTTGGTATTGTTGATTCCCCAGATATTTTAGGTTCAGATTTTAGCCTATCAACCGAACTTCATAGCCCTGAATCTCATTCAACTTCATCTAGTGTGATTCTTCCAAAAGATTCCCCTTTTGAAATTTCTGAACCGAATATTGATTTAGATGGAAGTTCGGAGGTTCAACTTTTTGAGAATGAATTAGATTTTATTCCAGCCGTTGAAGACTTGCACATTGATGGCCAACCAAGCCTTCAATTGGATGATAGTCATGTTTCCGATCCAAGTTTTAGTAGCTCGATTGAATTGCAATCTGATCCTGTTGAAGATTCAAGCGAATTTGAGCTTTCTGCAGATGAATCGGGTTCTGATATTTTATCCTTGGATGGTTCGATGGCTGGCGAGGGTGGTGGTACCCAAGTTGTTGATGAATCGGGTTCTGATAGCGAGTTTGAATTGAACCTCGACGAGGAGGTAGGAAATAATTCTGATGTTAGTGGGGGAGTAGATGGAGGCTTGGACAGTAGTTTTGAACTGGAACCTAGCGATAGCGATTCAGGTTCACAAGTTGTTGAAGTAGATGATGGAATTGATGCTGATCCACTGGGGGCTACTGCGGAATTTAATGAGTTAGAAGTTGTAGAAGATGGCAGTTCCAGTCAGGTTGTTGCGATCGAAGATGTTGAAGAAGTAGTTGAAGTAGATGAAGAAGTAGTTGAAGTAAAAGAAGAAGTAGAAGATGATCGGACTTTAGTTTACGCATCTGATGCGCCATGGGGGCCAGTACCAACAATATTTCTTATTCCTGGGGTGTTGATATTATTTGTGGTTGGTCTAATGAGTCTTGAATTGATGCGGGGAATGTATGGTTTCAATAAGGGTACAGGATTTACAAGTATAATTATCAAACCACTTGCAGAGATGTTTACTGATTTTCCCAAGAACTGATTTGGTGTTGGTTAACTGATATTAAAGATTGTTTCGGAATTGCCTCTCAATAGAAGTATGCCTAGTTCGACAGCTTCATTAATATTGTTACGCTTGGTTTGAACAAAATCCTTGGACAGAATATTAGAAAGTATCTTTCGATACATATTAAATTTAGGCAAGCCAAACTCAAGTTTATACATATCGCTGTAATAACCAATTTGCTTAGTTTTCGGCACTGCCTGCAGTCTTGCACGGGTATCTTGTTCAATATGGGTTGGGATGTTCGAATACCACCAATGCCCATGGGTAACAACATTCGGAAAAATCCAGCTATAGCTTGCCAGTTCTTGATTTTGGTTGCTGGTTAAAACAGAAACACAAAAAGTAACTTTGGGAAATGAATTGAATAAGGGTGCGTATTGAATAAGGGAAGTGCGTTGATCATAGAGATCTTTTCCTTGAAAAACCCCATCTTGATAAACATTGCGATTAACCCCAATCATCAGATCAAAAGGTATTTTCCAATCATTACAAGCTTCAGCTAGTTTCCAAAAAATTGCATTTTTCCATGTAGGAGAATCAAAATCTGATGATTTAAAACAGAGGTCAAGAGCAGCATCGGAAACTTTGATGGGGGAGAAATCTGGAGGAAGAGAAATAGCACAAGCCCGTGCGCCTTTCTGTGTGAAATGTTTAAATAAATTGTTTATAGCATTGTAAAGTTCTAAGGCATTGCCTGGATTAACACCAGATATTTTTTCAAGTCGGTTGCGGACATTATTTCTTGCGAAGTGAAATACAAGTTCATCCGTTCTTAAGCAGGGAATATAAAAGTTGGTGTTAAATCCTTCTAAGGGGTCATCGAAATCGTTTGTTAGGAAGATTTTTTCTAGGTTTGATGTTTTTAAGACTTGCGATTCCCAAGAAGGGGAAGACATTTTTTTCTGAGCAGTGTTCCAAAGGTAATCTGTATCCTTGGGTAAAATTCTATCTCCTTGGAAATCCAAAAAAGTTTGCGCAATTTCGAGAAACCAAGAGTATTGGGCTGTGTTGTCAAATTGATTCATATGCCGAATGATTTCGCGAACTTTATCTTGTCCGGGGATTTCTGGGGCAAGAAATTTCTTGTCCATCCCACAAGAGTGCGCTAGTTCCGTGTAATAATGATACCCTAATATATCTTCCAACGATTTTGATGCTGCAGCATGGGGATTAATATGCGAATGAGGGTCTAAAATTGGAATTGCCAGCAATGCTTCGTAAATTTCTTTGCTTGTGTTGTCGGCCAGCATTTTAAATTCACCTATTAAATCGGAATGTAAAAATTATTAGCCCTATTCAATTTGAAGAATTCGCATTAGGAATTGCTAAAACGAACTCTATCAAGTGTGATCCAAGTAATACCCACTAATATAAATCCCATGGTTGTCAGAACCAAGGTGGATTTCCAAATAAGTTTAAAGTCCGTAGTGGTATCAAAAGAAGAAGGCATGATTTCTCTAAACGCATCTAAGGCCCAACCTTGAGGGGTAAAAAAAGCTAAGGTTTTTGCATTATCGGGCATCATTTCCCAGGGGAAGATACAGCCGCCTATTAAAGCAAAGAGACAAACAGGAATAGAACTGAAAAGGGCAAGTTGGGTTTCATTTTTCGATAAAAGCCCGATAAGCAAAGAAAAAGATGCAACGCAAAATGAAGTAGCAAGTGGCAAGATGATCAAAGCGATCATCCAATCTGTAAGCGACCAAGTAGGCATGCCGATTTTTAAGCCGAGCAAAACCTTCCCTAAGGCCAAAAGGAATAAGATTTGGAATAAGGAAATAATCATGGTTGGAATAAATTTGCCTAGAAGAATGCTGGGTGTAGAGACAGGGGTGGAAAGTAAACGATTAAAAGTTCCTTGTCTTTTTTCTGCGACAAAGATCCATCCTGCAATCAGAATAAGGCTGAAAGCAAACATTACGGTAAAAGAAGGGACCAAGATTTGGTATCGAATAGCTCCGCGTTTAAGAATGCCCGTGCCATCTTCATTTTGGAAGGTGGTTAAAGTTTTTACTGTTTCTGTGTTATTTACAGACCGGGTAAGTGAGGCCCAAGACTTACCCGTAAGATTGTAGTTTTTGAATTGCCCAGTAAGTGCTATTTGTATTCCCGAACCGACTTTTTCACGATAATTTTTGGCCAGAATAACATCTTTTCCAGAAGCTAGTTCAAGGAGTTCTCCTAGCGGGATTTTGTCTTTGGGAATTAATAAGCGTAAAGATGGTGGTATTGGGAGTGAAACTTCTTTTCCTAATAATTCGATAAATTCTGGATCCCCGAGTTTTTCAAATGCTTTGCCTATCATCCAAGGCATAACAATTCTTAATAACGCAATCTGGCACACGCTTTCAATGATTGCGGAAGTAGCCGGCTGCTTGTTATCCTTGACGATGGAGACCTGTAGTTTTTCAAGATAAATGCCGTCCCGATGAAAAGGATTGACCCCTGTTGAAAGAAAAGAGCAATCATTTACACGATCGCTGAAATCTGGATTAAAAATAATGACCGCAGCTCGTTTGCCGGTTTTTACCAATTCTTCTGCAAGCTCTTTTGTTTGAATGATTTCAACTTTGATATTAGGGGTAGAAACCATATCGTCGATAGCATGCTCGGCCCAAGGTTTGTTATTTAATCCTAAACCATTATCAAGATTTAAAACACTAATGCGCATTAGATCGTCATTTTTTTGTCCAAATCCTTCGCCCAGCAGAAGGCCAAGAATTAGAATCATTACGAATGGGAGCACAACTAAAACCGTTGCGGTGAGTTTATCTCTGATAAGAAGCTTCAACTCTTTTTTAGCAATGATAAAGCTTTGCATGTTTGGTGAATTAATCTCTAAGATGTCGCCCTGTAAGGCTTAGAAAAACCTTTTCCAGATTAGGTGAATCCATATGAAGGTTTATTATCTGGATTTTTTCATTTACTAAAAGGTTGATAATGTCGGGAGTGGCATTTTTATGCGAAGTTAAAGAATAATTTCCTGGGGAAGAATCTGGTATAAGGGCCGGGAGATTTTGTTTTAATATCCCTGCCCTTGTCTGGTCATTTTCAATTATGCTGAACTTTATTGTGGTTTGAGCCAAAGAAAGCAGGTTTTGCAGGGTATCGCATGCAATGATTTGGCCATGATCCAGAATAGCAATTCTGTTGCAAAGGGTTTCCGCCTCTTCCATGTAATGCGTGGTGTAGATTACGGTGGTTCCCATCGAGTTAATAATCTTAATGGCTTCAAAAATTCTATTTCGTGATTGCGGGTCGACTCCCACTGTTGGTTCATCGAGCATTAAAACATCGGGCGAATGAACCAGCGCAATGCCTAGATTTAATCTTCTTTTCATCCCCCCTGAAAAATATTTGGAGTATTGGTCGGCTTTTCCATCATCAAGCCCAATGATCTGAAGTATTTCATTAACTTTGTTGGTGAGAATTTGGCCATGAATCCTAAAGAGTTGGCCAAAAAACAAAAGGTTTTCTCTAGCAGTTAAATCTTCGTAAAAAGCGAAATCTTGAGGCACGAGGCCAATGCGGGCTCTTAAGGTTAGATTGGTTGGTTGGATTTTCTCCCTGTCGAGCAATGCAATACCAGAGGAAGGGTTGGTACTACCGGCAAGAATGGAAAGGAGGGTGGATTTGCCTGCGCCATTGGGGCCAAGGAGTCCAAAAATTTCCCCACGGTTAATATTAAGGGAAATTGTGTTTAATGCTTTGAATTGCCCGTGCAATTTAGTAATACCATCAATTTTAAGAATTACCGAATGAGCTTGCGTCATTGAGTCTCTCAAAATAAAAAAAGCGGAGGGCTAAATAGCCTGCCGCTTTTTGCAAGTGAAACTGGCAGGGCTTATTATTTCTTATCGCCCTTTTTAGCTGGAGCAGCTTTCTTATCGCCCGCCCCTGCTTTTTTATCTCCAGCGGCTCCGGGAGCAGCAGCAGCGCCAGCTGCAGGAGCTTCTTTCGCTGCTTTCTTGGTTTTCTTGCCTACCTTCAATATCCGGACTTTTGGCAGATTAAACGGGCCCATGCCTTCTACCCAACGGTCTTCAGATTTTAATACGGCTATTCTTTCAGCTCGGTTAAGCACATTTCTTGAACGTGCCAAGGTGTTTTTTCGCTTTAAACTTTTATCGATCGACATATTAACCTCTTATTCAATATCCTATTTGCCATTACTTAAATATAATGATAATTGTCTATATTGACAAGGTATTTGCATAGCAAAAAATATTTATCTCATTACCTCACAAAGGGTTAACATGCGTATTAAGATGGATTATGGTAAAACAGGCCTAATGGTTGATCTCCCAAGTGATAAGGTTGTTGGCCCCCTCGAGATTAAAAATGCCCCTCCTTTGGCTAATCAGTTTCAGGCTATTTCTGATGCTTTTGCAAATCCAATAGGTTCCAAACCTTTGGCCGAGATCGCTAAAGGTAAGAAAACTGCTTGTATTTTAATCTGCGACATTACTCGGCCTGTACCTAATAAAGTGATCCTACCTCAAATTCTTAAAACCATTGAAGATGCAGGGGTGCCCCGTAGCGGTATCATCATTCTTATTGCAACCGGATTACATCGACCAAATGAAGGTGAAGAGTTGGTTGAATTGGTAGGCGAAGATATTGCCAACAATTACCGGGTGGAAAATCATCATGGGAAAGAAGCTTCCGAGCACGATTTCCTTGGAATTACCCCCAAGGGCGTTCCCGTTTACATTGATTCACGCTATATAAGAGCGGAACTTAAAATTACGACCGGGCTTATCGAACCGCATTTGATGGCAGGCTACAGTGGTGGCAGAAAAGTCATTTGCCCAGGCATTGCAGGGATCGAAACGGTAAAGGTTTGGCACGGGCCCAAATTTCTTGAACACCCCAACGCTGATTGTGGCATTGTTGAAGGTAATCCTGTTCATGAAGAAAATACTTATATTGCCCTTATGAGTGGTTGTGATTTTATTGTAAATGTATGTGTTGATGGTAACAGGCAGATCACTTGGGCAGGCGCAGGAGATATGATCAAAGCTTGGGAAGCAGGGGTTTCGTTTGTCAGGGAAGTTGTTCGGGTTGCAATTAAAGAACCCGTGGACATTGTTCTTACCAGTTGCGCTGGTTACCCCCTAGATATCACCTGGTATCAAGCAGTTAAGGGGTTAATCGGGGCTTTGCCCATTCTTAAAAAGGGTGGAACCATTATTCTTGTCGCTAGCTTAAGTGAAGGTCTAGGAAGCCCAGAATTTCAGCAAGTTCTTAGCGAGAACCCCGATCTTAAAGCATTTAAAAAACGCATTCTAGAAACTGATTATTTTGTCATGGATCAATGGCAGTTGGAAGAATTCGCCAAGGTTATCGAAAAGTGTAAAGTTAAAGTTTTTTCCAATGGTATAGATCATTCTATTCTTAGCAAATGCCATGTAACGCCAATTTCATCGGTTGAACAAGCCGTTGCTGATAGCCTAGAAGAGTATGGCCCCTCTGCGCAGATTGCGGTTATACCTAAGGGGCCCTATGTGCTTGCTTGCGTAGAGTAACAAGCTTACCAGCTATTAGATTCTGCGGGTTCTGAGCATCCTAGAATCCCAGTTAATTGGTTGAACTGGTCTTCGTATTCATCGCTGGTGGAATGAAAGTGCTCAAAGTCGTTGACCACGGGAAGGGTATCGTTCCTTCTGATGTGGTTTAGTTGCAGGATTTTTTCGAATTCTGCAATGTTCTGGGCGTAAATTACAATAATTTTATGTTCATCGAATTGAACTTCCATGGGCTTGCCCTTGGCCATCACTGCGATACCCGAGCAACCATCATTGGAAATCGTTTCCTCGTATTCTTGCAAATAGCTTTGCAGAATGGGCAGGTCGATTTCTTCCCGATGTAAGTCAATGTGCTTTGAAACTTTCGAGCCATGGCTTGATTCGAGTATAACATCAACCGTATTACCCAGAAGGTCGGTAAGTTGCAGGAAGATGTCAAAAACACGATCCTTAGAGACACTAATAGCCAGCATGGGGATATCTTGCTGGGTAAGAGAGTCGGTGAAAACGCTTTTGCGGTATCCATTAGAAAAAGAAATATTTAATTCTTCTGCAGGATAAGCAGCCTGAGAAAAAGCAAAGCTATTAGACATGATTCTGCTTTCTTCTTAAAAATAACACGGGATCTAGTTCAACAAGTTCCAGGTCAGATGTGAATTTAGGAACTCACTGAACACACAAACATAGGATGCAAACAGTACGAATGCCAGAAATCGAAGGTTCTATTTATTATTAATATTTCTTTCTTGAATGTATTTTCATTAAACAGAGAAAAGAAGACAAATCAGGTTATATAAAAGCGAATAATCGTAAATTTTTACTTGTATTTCCCAAACCATCAAAAGAAGACTCTGCTTATCTTGCCCAGCTTTCTTTTTAGATGAATTTTAACTGATTAGATTAACCATCCTACTTGGCAAATGATCCAGTAATAATCAAGTAAAACACAAAAATTCTAATTCCTATCGCAAGCCCTTTCCTTGGATATTCGATGCAAAAGTATGATGTTTTTTCTTGAAAGAAACCGCTTATGAACACCAGTCTAATTTTATCCCTTACGCTTTTATTATCTCTACAAAACGCAAAATCAGAACCCGTGCCCCTTGTCAGCATGATTCCTAATAATTATCGGGAAGAAATATATAAGGGAGAGAGTCAACTAGGATTCGTGAGTGTTTCTTCCCAACCGATCGAAAAAAATGGCAAGAAAACCGGGTTTCGGGTCCAAAAAGAAACAAATCTTACCATCCAACGATTTGGTTCGATTGTTTCATTACGAATGATTGAATCACAAGAAATGGACTTGATTGGAACGGTACACCGCATTTCTATGAAGCAGTTTCAGGGGCCTAAACAAACTTTGGATTTGTCTGGCCAAAGAGATGGGACTACTTTTCGCGTTTGGGTTGAAAATAATAGTGAAAGAACAATACCCTGGGATATCGATGGTTTTGGCCCCCTAGGCAAAGAACAAATGATAAATGGGAAAAAATGGACTCATGATGAACATCTTCAGTTTGATTGTTATCAAGCAGTGGTAAACAGGTTTGTAACTTATGATGTTGTAGCAACAAAAAAAACGCCCAATGATTCCAAAGATCCGGTTGCTTGGACTGTTCTTATGTCTCCCAAAAAAATCATTGCAGGCAATCTTTCTTTGCAATTGCCTAAAACACTTTATTTCCTCGATCAAAACCAGGCTGTTTTGTTCTCTGAAACCGAAATGGATGGCATAGGCGATATCAGTCTGGTTCGCTCTAAATCCGCCTTTGTTCCCAATCGTTCGCCCAAGCAGATATTCGATATTGGCAAGGCTTCTTTTATTCCAATCAATAGACGACTTAATGCCGCCAAGTCTTCTTTAAGTACTTCTTATTTGATTAACATTCTTGATTTGCAGGGAGAAATCCCTGTGGTTGAGGATGAAAGGCAGAAGATTTTAAAAAAAACGAATGATGCTTTTCTTCTTGAGGTTAGGGCCTTTCGTCTACCCGATGATGTTCCAGCAAGCCTTGCCCCTAGTGCTGAAGAAATGGCCCCTTCTAAGTACATTGATTGGGATAATCCTGCGATCAAAAATTTTAGCCGCGATGTCAATTTCTTGGAGATTGATCCTTGGCGAAAAGCGGTGATGTTAGAAAAAGTGGTAAGGCGGAAAATGATGTTTGATAATCAGCCACCTTTCACAAGCGCATCTGAAATTGCAAAGAATCCCCGTGGTGATTGTAGGCATGCTGCTATTCTTTTAGCTGCATTGTGTAGGTCTGAAGGGATACCCAGCAGGATTGCGCATGGCTTGGTTTATGTCGAAAGAAATGGTGAACCTTTGTTTGGTTTTCATATGTGGACGGAAGCACATGTTCGTGGCAGATGGGTTGCTTTGGATGGCACAATGGGGTTTGGGTTTGTAGGTGCAGATCATATTAAAATCTCGCATCACACTTATAATGAAATTGAATCACTAGCCCCTATTGCGAGTTTGCAGAATTTTATCGGGAAAGCAAAGATTCATGTCGATTAAGGTGTAGGTACTGCTTTAGGATTGCTCGATTTTGGAATTGAGTTTGCTTCTTGATTTAGAAAAAACATCAGGCCCATGCCCTCAAGTGTATCATTAGAATCGGGCATTTTTGCTGGTGATGACCAAGTTTGAACACCTTGGTTTTGAATCACCCGCCCAAAGTTCAGTGCCCAAGATTTTCCCGATGTTGCAGGCGAACTGGAGATCATCCCCATTGGAATTGCAGCTTCGAAAGTCCAACCTGTATCCGTGTTTTCGGTTGCAAAGAACCACTTTGGGTTCCAAGATAGGTCCCCCCAGCAATCATCAATCACATTTCCTAAAGAATCAATCTGGAATTGGTAGCAAGTGGTGTAATCTCGATCTAAATCGATTTGAAAAAAAATCTGATCTTTGCTTTTTAATGGCAGATCTCGCGTAGGTGCCGATTTGTTTTTTGCATTGGTTGGGTTTTTTGAGGTACAGATTGCGCTTATATACAAGAATTCGGAATCATACAGGGCTTTGAATTCGGTGTAATTCTCTTTCGCAGAAATCCCAGACCAATCCACAAGCTTTCCAGCCTTGGCTGCTTTCCAGCATTCATCGTTTAGTTTGCCATCAAGTATTGGTTTAGAATCGGTAAGCTTGCAGGTAAATACCTCTTTAGGTGGGATACCGCGCCTTTCCATGATCCATAATTCTGCAAGGGCATTTTGTTTCCATGGCCCAGGCGGTGCTGTACTAATAAACTCTTCAAGACCCGCTTTTGCATCTTCAATTTTTCCCAGGTTTCTTTTGGAGGCTTGAGTGGAGAAAAAAAGCCTCGGGTCTTTTACTGCCAACGGCCCAAATGCTGCAAGCGTATTTTCTAAGCTTAAGCTATATTCAAACCAGGCTTTAGCTTCTGCCGGATTGTTTAGTGTTTGTACTTCTCCTGAATGAGTGGGCTTCATCACAGGGACTTCCGGGATTTTTACAGTGATCTTTTTAGAGCTATTGTTTTTTTTACTATTGGCGGGTGTCGCAGTGTCTGGAAGTTGGAACTTGTCGGCAAAAACAACGGGTTTTAATGTTTCTGTTCCAGGTTTTCCAAATTCATGTTTAAGTAACGAAATGAACTGGCCTAGTTCGTGCCTCCTTCTAGTTTCGGTGCTGCTGTCATGAAATATTAGCCATTTTGTCGCATCCGCAGATGCCTGTGATGCGGGATAATTTGTGATGATTAATTTGAAAACTTCTCTCGAGGCGCTCCATTGACCGTTTTTGAAAAACAAAATACCGATGTTGGATAATAATCTTGCAGCTTGCTCGTCTTCTAATCCTGCTACCATTGCTTGCATTTTTGAAAGCAGTATAGAAGGGTCGGAGTTCGGGTCCAAAGGCGACTGAGATAGTTTTCTCAATAGCGTGCTTGATCTAATTGCCGCTAACTTTTCTTTGCTTAATTCGGTGTTTGGGCCATCTGTTCTTTTGTTGATTCCAGTTAGGCCTTCTTCGAAATCTTGGAGATAATTTCTTGGTGTTTCCTTGGGATTTGCAGGCGAGAAACTGTAAATGGTATTGGTATTTGCATCGATTTTCAAAGAAAATCTTAAAGGGTCTGCGAAATCCATCAGGCTGCTTTCGAGGGATGCCAGCGGTTCGCTAAGATTTAAATTGCAGGGGCTTTTACCCTGAAATTCTTGTTGTATTATTTGTTTTGCCTTCCATGGTGCGAGTGCAAGTGTGGTGGTTTGTTCTTCAAACGAAGCTGGATTGTTCGCCATTTCATTTGCTTGCATTACCGCATGTTTTAAAACTTGGTAAAGGGCTTCTTTTTGTGATTGCTCTTGCGAACTAAGAACTATTAAGTCTGGTTTTGAGGATCGAATAGTGAGAGTTAACATGCGAAGAAGTTGATCACCTGCTTTGTTGTTATTATACCTATCCCAGTTTTCAAGAATTTTTTGTGGAGTATCATTTGCTTCGATAAGCGAAAGTGGGAACTGCCAGTAGTTTTCGGTGGTTGCGGTGCCAGCTTTTCTTAAGTGGAAAGAAATGCTGTCTTCTTGTGAAGGATGTGTATGGTTGTTTGCATTTAAAAGTGATGTGATAGTAAGGTTGGAAAGAATGTTTTTTTTATCAATTCCGAGATATGCGGAAATCTCAGGAGAAATGTCTTTTAACCCAGTTTGAATGACAAGGATTTTTGCCTGGGCAGCGCCACGCTTTTGTATTGTCCATGTTTTCCCACCATCGTTAGTTGCGAGGATAGTCCCAAATTCTCCAGCAGTCCAGCCGTTCATTTTGTCTATAAAAAAAATAGTGTTTAAAGCAGCATTATTGTTAATTTTAATTATATCCCATTTTGTTCCTGCATCTTTACTATGAAATAGAACTGATCCGGGTTTACCCGCAACCCACAAATGATCTCCTGTGCCATGGATTGAGTTGAAATCAATACAAGATGCTATTTCAGTACTGAGGCCGGTGTTTAAGCTAGTCCAAGAATTGTTGACTAAAGTATCGTTGGCAAGTATTTGAGAACCTTGCCCAACAAGATAAATGGTCTTGATGCTGTTATGTGAAGATTTAAAAGATCGATTTGAGATTTCAGAATTTTCGGTGATTAGGGATTTGTAATTTGCAAGGATTGCAAGAGAGTTGTGGTTACCAGCAAGGAAGCCTGCGCCCTTGCTGGTAATGGATGCGGTGTACCAAGTCCCGTTTTTAGGGCCGTCGCCTTTTTTCCAGCTATTACCCCCATCAATGGTGAAGAAAAAACCAGAGGGGTAAGCGTCTGTAGAGGAACCGGCAAGGATACCATTTTGGGCATCAGAAAACTTTACGAAGTTTAGGCCTGGGAGTGAGTTATGCAAAACTTTAGTCCATTTGATTCCCCCATCTTTGGTGAAAAGAATCACGCCAACAGAATCTAATGTTGGGTGGTATTCTGTGCCAACAACCCACCCGAAATACGGGCTTAGAAAATGTAAAGACTTTAAGGATGCACGGGTTCCGGTAGGTTGGCGTTCCCAGTCTTTTCCACTGTTGATTGTGTGCCAAATCACCCCTTCATCACCAACGGCCCAGCCTTCTTTGGCATCAACAAACTGAATAGCGCGGATTGCTGCATCATCGAAAAAAGAAAGTGAAGATTGAGCAAGAGAAAAAAGTGGGAAAAAAGTGAGCACCCAAATAAGTATTAGCAATTGGGAGAATAATTTCAGCATAGCAATCCTTGCAGGAATCAAAAAAAGTTGATCGCATCAATAGGATGATTCTGCATTGAAACTTATGTTTTGGTCAACCCGTAACGGATTTGGCTTTGCCTATCTTGCCTATTTGGGTTCTTGCCAGATTTCTGTTGGCGATGGGAATTCTGCGCTTGTAGGTAAAGATATTCCAATTCCCTCTGCAAGGATTGAAGCCGCAAGTTGGGGTGATACTTTATCTTTGATTATTAAGTTTTTGACGCCACCCCCAAAAACTATCAAGGGGACATGGGTGTCGTAGGAGTGCGGGCTGCCATGGGTAGTCCCGGTGAGATAGCCTCCTGGGATGTGGTAGGGCTTTAAAACAAAACAGATATCACCACTTCTTCCTTTAAACCAACTTTTTGAAACACTTATCAGAAAAGGGTCAGAAGATGTCGGGGCTAAGCTTATTTCTTTTGAGGTGTAGGCGGTAAGGATACCCGTTTGGGTAACTGCCCAAGTTTTAATAAAAGCGGTGGCATCATCAAGGTTGATGGAGTTCGCTTTAAGTGTGGCGTAATTTAAATAGGCAGAGGTGTCTGAGAACGCTTCAAGATATTTCGCAGGGGTGGCTGGCTTGCCAAATTTTACTTGCAGTGCCGATTCAATTTCTTTTGCAAATTTATCAGTTGCAATCCTGCCAGCATCCAATCCATTTCTTTTAGAAAATTCTGGCAAAGGGCATATGCCGTGATCCGCAGAAAGAGCAATAATATAGTTGTTTTTGCCAACCTCGTTGTCGAGATAAAGCAAAAGTTCACGAATCAATAAGTCTGTTCGCAAAGTGGAGTCAAAAACCTCTTGGGAATCTGGCCCCCAAGAATGGCCTACCGAATCGTTGCATGAAAAAGAGAGTAGCAACATATCGGGTTGTAGGTTTTTCCCAAGTTTCTCTGCTCTGATTGCCTTCTTTGCGAGTTCCAGAAGAACATCATTTCCAAAAGGGGAGTTATAAAGAGCATCGTGATAATCCTTTTCGATTTTTCCAAATGGATGAGGGAAAGACCTGCCTTGATTTTTCCCATTTCCCTCGCCGGCTTGTTCATCAGATGCCGAGAAAGGCGTGTAGTCTTTATTTGGATAAAGCTTATTCCAAGATTTGTTTCTCCATTGGTTGATAAAATTCGAACCATTAAAGTCTGCCAACCAAGCAGCCACTTTGCTATTGTAAAAGGTGGATGTTTGAAATTTTCCTGAAGAAGTGTCAAACCAATAGCAGTGGTCAGGTTTCATTCCGCCTGGTAAAATAGATGAACGATCCTTGAAAGATAAACAGACCACTTTGCCTTGGTTATTGGTGGAACGCTTTAAAGCGTCACCGAGTGTTTCAGCTCTTAATTTTTCAGGGGTTCCCCCCATTCGTGTTTTTACCGCAGTACCAAGTGCAGGAATTGTTTGAGGAATAGGCGGAATGTTTGACCACCTTGAACTACCTGCACAATAAGAATTCTTTCCTTCTTTGCGGTCATACCAATCATTTCCAATAATTCCATGAATCGATGGGGTCGAACCTGTGGTTAAAGTTGCATGCCCAGCACCTGTAAGTGTTCCAGAATATGGGTAATGGCAATTTGTAAACCAAGTGCCTTCCGAAGTGAGCTTTAAAAAGCCATCCTTTACAAAATGTTCCTGCCATCTGAAAATATAATCGCCACGAAATTGATCAAAAACCAGTAGGATGCCAAGCTTGGGTTTTTGTTGTTCCGTTTGCGAAAGTAGAGTCTTGTTGCTGAACAAGATGCCTAGTGCGACTAAAGCAACCAATATATTTCGCATTAATAATCCTTTTTATAATCAAAAGAGATTTCAATGAATCCCATTTCGAATTAGAATTTAAGTTGTAATTGTATCAGTAACAAACGAAAGTTTATTGAAATAATGGTTAAAAATTTCTGCAGATTGTTAACAGTGATGATTATATATTCTGCCTGGGTAGGGTGGCCAGATTTTTTGTATGCAGGATACCATCAAAAATTTCTGGATAGTGTCATGCCACTTTTAAGCAGGGCAGGCTGTAATCAAGGGCCTTGCCATGGTAGTTTGCATGGAAAAGGTGGATTTAGGCTTTCATTGCGTGGCGACGATTCTGCTTTTGATTATCTTGCAATTGTAAAGCATGCGAGGATGAGGCGGGTTGATACTACGAATTCTGGGTCAAGTTTACTCCTTAAAAAAGCTATTGGTGAAATTCCGCATGAAGGTGGTAAAAGATTCGATCGAAACTCGCAAAGTTATCTTCTAATTAAAAAAAGGATTGAAGACGGTGCGTTGCCACCATCAAATTTCAAAAGCACAACGACTAAGCTTGAAATTATACCCGCTGATATTTTTCTTGAAGGTGATAACAGTTCTTTTTCAATCAAAATTGTGGTAACTGGAAAGAATAAAAATCAAAGCGAAGTTTCTTCCTTTGCCTGTTTTGAAACAAGTAATCCATTGATAACGATAACTTCCGAAGGAAAGGTTGTTTGTAATGGTTTTCTTGAGGGAAGTATTACTGCGCGGTATCAAGATCAGCAGGTATCAGCAAGGATAATTCGAATTCCATTGCGTAACTCGATCCCCTCGCAAGATTTTTCGGGGCAATTGAATTATGTTGATCTTTATGTGAATAAAAAGTTCGAGAGGTTGAAGATTCTTCCCGGAACAATCTGCTCGGATGAGGTCTTTTTGCGAAGGGTAACTTTGGATCTTAATGGCAGATTGCCAGTTGCTGAAGAATCTAGGAAGTTTCTTGCAGATAAATCCCACGATAAAAGAATAAAGCTGGTAAATGCGTTGATGGAGCGAAGCGAATTTTCTGATCTGTGGGCGTTAAAGTGGTCAGATATTTTGCGTAATGATGAAAAAGTTTTGGATGCTAATGGTGTTCGGTTGTTTCACGATATTTTGTCCGCTAAGGGAAATCGGATTGAAAAGATTTTTAAGGATGAATTGAAACCCGAAGGCGCACTTGAAGAAGTATTTTTGACAGCGCTTTCTAGGCGGCCATCTTCGCTTGAAACTGAGAAAGCGAAAGCCATTTTACTTATATCTAAAAACCCTAGGGATGGGTGGGAAGATATTCTTTGGGGGGTAGTCAACTCAAAAGAATTCTTGTTGAGGCAATAATGAAAAACACATTTTTATTTTGTGCTACTTTAGTGCTTGGGTTTTTTCAAACCCCTGCTATTTTTTGTTTTGAATTAGATTTAAAACCATCCCAAGTTAACAACGAACTTCTTGGTTTTATCAAGGGGCAGTTGGGTAAATCTTCTTATGGAAATTACATGGGTGGAAAAAAAGTTGGTTGGGATACCGATGAGACTAAACTCGCCAAGTTTAATGGGGTTGAAGTGGTTTTGCAGGTTTCTGAGTCGTATTTCAAAGCCCTGTTTGGCGGGAATAAAACTGAGGTTTCCGATAGGACGGAGGTGGTTTATAGTCTTAATGGTAAAGGTGAAATTCTTTTGATTAAATCATCTCATATTGAGAATGGTATTAAAAAAAACAGAGAACTTAGTTTGCAAAATGGGTCTTTTTCCTTGGTTACCACAACCCTAAACCGCAAAGATGAGAAAAAGGTATCTAAACCCAAAGAAACCCTTTCGATGCAAATGGATCTTACTTCATGGCTTAAAAGTAAACGAGTGAAAGGCGATATCTTTGATTGTTTTTCCACTTCGGTAGAAGAAGATGACCTGAATGTTCCTACCCGTTATATTTATAAAAGCAAAAAGAATATTCAGGCTCAAGGCAGGGAATTGATGGTTCATGAAGTGGATCAAGAAACTCATGGTGCTTTGTTTTATTCCCTTTTGGAAAACAATGGCAACCTTTATTATGGCCGCATGGGGAAAATTATTGAATATCGGCTTGAAAGTAATGATATTGCTAAAAAAATGGATGATGCTCTTGTGGATCTTATTCAAATATCTGCAGTTACTTTGGATAAAAAATTGGGTGATCCCGTTAGAATTAAATCTCTTAAATTAAGTTTCATTGCTGACGATGATTTTGATGTACCCCAATCGCATAGGCAAATAATCACCAAGGGGAAAGGTGATAATTTGGTTATGGAAATCAAGCGTGATTTTATTTTGAAAACTGGGAAACCGCTTCTTCCTGATGAACAAAAGCGTTTCCTCGCCCCTAGTATCAGTTCCCCTTCTGATAATCCAAAAGTTATTGCTCTAGCAACCAAAATCATTGGTGATGCTTCTACAGATTTTGAGAAAACATCGAGGATAGTTAAATGGATTTTTGCAAACCTCGAAAAAACTATGGCGAAAAATAGTGATAATGCGCTCGATGTTCTTGATAAAAAAGCCGGGGATTGTACCGAACATACTCTCCTTTTTGTTACTTTGGCCCGTGCTATTGGGATACCTTCCAGAGAAGTTGGCGGTATTGCTTATATGGCAGGTGAAAAGATTCCGAAAATGGGTTGGCATGCTTGGGCTGAATTTCACGATGGTAAACAGTGGCTTACCGCTGACCCTACTTGGAATCAAACCCTTGTTGATGGAACCCATATTAAGTTTAGTGAGGGTTCTACGGATTTAAAATGGTTAAATATTTTGGGTGGATTGACTTTGCAAGTTATTGACTTTCAAAAAGATTAATCTTGCGTGATCAACCTTATCGATAATTTTATTCATGAGTTAATTTAATGTTTCCCCGACGATATTTTCTTAGGCAAGGTGCAGCCTTTCAGTTCTTGGTTCGGCTTTGCCAGGAAAGTTGTTTACCGCAAACCCATTGGCAAAAGCAAAATTGATTATTTTTCTTCATCAGTTTGGCGGGCCAAGCCAGATGGATACCTTTGATTTAAAACCCAATGCTCCTGATGCTTATCGGGGGCCACTTAAAGGTATTTCGTCTATTGTTCCTTCCATGCCTGTTGGAGAATTACTGCCCAACATGGCAAAAGTGATGGATAGGGTAACTATCATTCGCAGTGTGCATCATGAAATGAAGAATCATAATTCCGCCGCTTATTACAGCCTTACTGGTTATAGCCCTCAGACAGATGACCAAAGGTTGAGGGACACCCCTGATTTGTTTCCGGCATATGGTTCGATTGTAAGTAAATTTAAAATGCAATCTGGTGGTGTACCTTCCTTCATCTCTTTTCCGCATGTAATTCGTGATGGGTCGGTTATCCCTGGTCAACATGCGAGTTTTATTGGCGAAATGTACGATCCTTTTTTTATTGGTCAAGACCCTAACTCTCCAGATTTCAACCTTCCGGAACTTGTTCTTCCCTCTGGGATCAATCCCGAAAGAATCGCGAATAGAAAAGAAATGATGGCTATCATTGATGCTGAAACCAAAATTCTTGAGAAATCTTCCAAGGCCAAAGGTATCCAAGATAATTATGATCGTGCCCATGAGATGCTTACATCTAAGTCCATCCGCGCCGCATTTGATATTTTAGCATAACCTGTGGCTGTTCGGGAACGATATGGCCGGACGACTTATGGGCAATCCTGCCTGCTTGCCAGAAGGTTGGTAGAAGCTGGTGCATCATTTATAAATGTTTATTTTGCCCCGAAAATTGGCGGTTGGGTTACTCATGGGTTCGATGGAAAGCCGATGTATCCCATTATGAAAAAGCATCTCCTGCCCATCACGGATAAGACTTTACCAACTTTGATTCTGGATCTTGAAGAGCGAGGTTTGCTCGATTCAACCTTAATTGTTTGGGCCGGTGAATTTGGTCGAACACCAAAAATCAACAATCTTTCAGGCCGTGATCATTGGCCTCAATGCTATACCGTTCTCTTTGCGGGCGGTGGTGTTAAAAAAGGTTTTGTGTTCGGTGCTTCAGATTCCAAGGGAGCATTTCCTGCAACAGACCCCGTTAGGCCTGAAGATCTCTCAGCAACCTTTTTTCATTTGATGGGCATCAACCCCGCCACGGAAATCAAAAACAACTTCAATCGGCCTTTTCCAATAAGCACGGGTAAAGTTATTAGTCAAATCATCGCATAATGCTATGCGATGATGTAAGGGCGGGTAGAGGTTCCTACTTTATCCCTGGTAAACCAATTTGAAGCAGCGAGGTGTCTCGTGCTTTTAATTGACTGGATTTACCCGTAAGATATTCATCGATTTCTCGAGCAGCTTCCCTGCCTTCAGCAATTGCCCATACGACAAGAGATTGACCGCGTCGGGCGTCACCCGCAGCAAAAATGTTTGGTTTGGAAGTCCTGTAGGTTTTTCGCCCAGTGCCAATGTTTCCTCTTGCATCAATTTCCACATCAAACATTGCTGGCAGGCTTTGATCGGCCCCTGTAAATCCAATGGCAATCAATACAAGATCGCAGGGGAAGATAAGATCCGTGCCCCTGATTTCTTCAAACTGCCTCTCGCCTGTTTCGTCATAATATTGGTTTACACGAACCGCATGTAGTTCTTTAACATGGCCATTGGAATCGCCTACGAATTTGGAGGTTTTAATCTGCCAATCTCTTCTGCCACCTTCTTCATGTGCAGGGGAAAGCCTGAGAATCTTGGGCCAAATGGGCCATGGGGTTTCAGCATTGTAATTTTCAGGGGGTCTAGGGTTGTAATCGATTTGCATGATCGATTTTGCACCCTGCCTGTGGCAAGTACCCAAACAATCGGCAGCCGTATCGCCTCCACCGATAATGATTACATTTTTGCCTGTTGCCAAGATTTCTTTTTCTGTGACGGGTTTGTCGAGGCACCTTCGATTTTGCTGGGTAAGAAAAGGCATTGCAAGTTCAATGCCTGCCATATTCCTTCCCTGTATTTCCAACTCTCGGGCTATGCTTGAGCCAGTTGCCATTAATATGGCATCAAATGATGAAAGTATTTCTTTGGGGTCAATTGTTTTGCCAACATCAGCATTATTGATGAATTTTACGCCTTCAGCTACCATTTGTTTGATTCTTCGTTCGATATAGAACTTTCCCATTTTAAAGTCTGGGATGCCATAGGTGAGCAAGCCGCCATAGAGGTCGTCTTTTTCATAAATAGTAACAGCATGACCAGCTCTGCGAAGTTGTTGAGCAGCGGCAAGGCCAGCGGGGCCACTACCAATAACCGCAACTTTTTTGCCTGAATGTTTATCAGGAGGATTAGGGACAATCCAGCCCATTTCCCAGCCTTTTTCAACAATTGCAAGTTCGATATTTTTAATAGTGACTGCAGGAGATGTAATTTCCAGAACGCAGGAAGACTCGCATGGGGCGGGGCAAGTCTTGCCAGTGAATTCTGGAAAATTGTTGGTGCTGTGAAGTTCCTTCAGGGCTTCTTCCCAGCGATTGCGATGAACCAAGTCATTCCAATCTGGGATTAAGTTTCCTAGTGGGCAGCCGGTGTGGCAAAAGGGAACGCCACAATCCATGCAACGCGAGGCCTGCGCACGAATACTTTCTTCGGGCAGAGGTTGATATATTTCGTGATAATCCTTGATCCGCTGATAAACCGGACGAGGGGTGGGTTTTTGTTGTTCAATGTTTAAGAATCCGCGTGGATCTGCCATGTTTTTAACCATTAAGCCTATGAAAATAATGAATACTAAAATACCACCTAAAATTATATTGCCTACTAACCGTTTACCAATTCCCATTGCCTTTGAGCAACGCGTTTTGCCTCGAGCACCCGTCTGTAATCCTTCGGGAACACTTTTTTGAAATGGGATAAAGCAGTGGAAAAATCGTTGACGATGTTTTCTGCAACTGAAGACCCGGTGTACAACACATGCCTGTTGACAAGATTACTAATCGTAGCAATATCTTTGTAATCAACAATTGGGACAAGATCAACCATTTCGTGATTGCAGTTGTCTTTGAAATCGCCATCAATGTCGTAAACAAAGGCGAGCCCCCCGCTCATACCGGCAGCGAAATTGCGCCCTGTTTTCCCAAGAACAACAACAACCCCACCAGTCATATATTCACAACCATGATCGCCAACCCCTTCGACAACGGTTTTAGCGCCGCTGTTTCGTACACCAAATCTTTCGCCAGCAATGCCTCGGAAATAGGCCTCCCCTGCAGTAGCACCATAAAGTGCAACATTTCCTATGAGTATGTTTTTCTCTGGAATGAACTTGGAATCAGCCGGGGGTGCAATAATAATCTTCCCGCCTGATAATCCTTTCCCGACATAATCATTTGCATCACCTCGGACGCGCATCGTTATTCCCTTGGTGATGAATGCCCCAAAACTCTGGCCTGCGCTACCATTGAATTGTAAATCGATGGTATCTTCGGGCAATCCATCTTCTCCATGCTTGGCGGTGACAAAATAGCTTAAAAGGGTGCCTGCTGTTCTGTTCTTGTTTGCAATTGGAGATTCAAATTGAACTCTTTCTGCCCTTTCGATTGCTGGGTTGCAAACTTTGATAAGTTCCCAATCTAATTGGTCAGCAATGCGATCTGTTTGTTTTTCAACACATCGTATCGGGGTGCCAACGGCAACTGGAGGCATTTGCAGGATGGAGGAAAGATCAACATTTTTTCCTTTCCAATGATCAACCGTTCGTTGTTTCAGAAGGTCGGCCCTGCCAATAATTTCATCCAGACTTCGGAAGCCCATGGCGCTTAAATACTCACGAACTTCTTCTGCCACAAAGAACAAATAATTGATGACTTGTTCTGGCGTACCTTGGAATTGGGCCCTTAAAACTGGATCTTGAGTTGCAATGCCTACGGGGCATGTGTTTAGGTGGCATTTACGCATCATGATGCAACCCATTGCGATCAAGGGGGCGGTAGAAAAGCCGTATTCTTCCGCACCAAGGCAAGCTGCGACAATAATATCGCGCCCAGTTTTCAACTGGCCATCGGTTTGAACCCTTATCCGGCCCCTTAACCCATTACGCACCAATGTTTGCTGAGTTTCTGCAAGGCCTAATTCCCATGGAATACCTGCATGACGGATACTTGATAAAGGCGAGGCCCCGGTACCGCCCGAATCCCCACTGATCAAAACCCGGTCTGCGTAGCCTTTTGCAACGCCCGCAGCAATTGTTCCAACACCAACTTCGGCAACCAGTTTTACCGAAACTTCGGCATGAGGGTTGGCATTCTTAAGGTCAAATATCAATTGGGCAAGATCTTCGATGCTGTAAATATCGTGGTGTGGCGGGGGCGAAATTAATCCCACGCCTGGTGTACTGTAGCGAGTCTTAGCAATAAAGTTATCTACTTTATGCCCTGGCAATTGTCCGCCTTCACCGGGCTTTGCGCCTTGTGCAATCTTGATTTGTAACTCGGTTGCATTGACTAGATAATTCGAGGTGACCCCGAATCTTCCACTTGCAACTTGTTTGATGGCACTATTGCGGGAATCCCCATTGGGGTCTTTTTTAAATCTTGCAGGGTCTTCGCCACCTTCGCCAGTATTGCTTCTTCCGCCAATACGATTCATTGCGATGGCAAGAGTTTCGTGCGCTTCTTTGCTTATGGAACCGAAACTCATCGCGCCGGTGCAGAATCGTTTGACGATATCTTTTGCAGATTCAACAAGTTCTAAAGGAATAGGTCTGTTAGATTTTTTAATTTCAAGCAGACCTCGAATCGTACACAAGTGCTCTTCTTCTTCGCTTGCGAGTTGCGAGAACTCCTTGTAGGAAGAATATTTTTCCTTGATGATAGAGTATTGCAGTTTTTGAATGGTTTCAGGGTTCCACATGTGATGTTCGCCGCGCCTACGCCACATATATTCCCCGCCGATATCCAACTCTTGTTCTTCCAAATTCTTGTCATCAGGAAACGCAAAGCTATGGCGATGAATCGATTCTTTTGCAATTATCTCTAAACTGATGCCAGATATTCGACTAGGCGTTCCAAAAAAGAACTCGTTGATCACTTCCATATCGATGCCGATAGCTTCGAATATTTGTGCTGCTCTGTAACTTAAAAGGGTGCTGATGCCCATTTTGCTAAAGATTTTTAGCAAGCCTTGATCAATCGACTTGATGTAGTTTTTGATAGCAGAACCAAGGCTGAGTGGTGAACCATTATTGTCCACCATCATGTTCGCACTATTCAAACCTTCAAAGGTTTCGAAAACCAAGTAAGGATGTATCGCACTTGCGCCATAGCCAATCAAAAGGGAGAAGTGCATTACTTCCCTAGCTTCGCCCGTTTCAACAATAATGCCACATTTGCCTCTTAACCCACCCCGTGATAGATGATGATGCACGCCAGCGGTAGCAAGCAGGGATGGAATGGAAATATGATCTTTGTCGACCCCGCGATCGGAAAGAATAATAATGGTGGCCCCAGCTTCGACAGCCGCCGTGGCTTCTTCGCGCACCCGTTGTAATGCATGCTTAAGGCCCAAAGGCCCATCACTGCGTTTGAATAAAGTCTTGATGGTCTTACTTTCAAACCCAGCGATATTGCAATGCTTGATCCTTTCCAATTCCGAGGCAGTAAGAGTTGGGGTTTCCAGCCTCAGCATTCGGGCATGTAATGCGGTTTCACCTAAAAGATTAACTTCGCTACCCAAAAGTGATTCAGTGCTCATGACAATTTCTTCACGAATTGCATCAATGGGCGGATTCGTGACCTGGGCGAATAACTGCTTGAAATAATTGAATAGCAATTGGCTGCGATTGCTTAGTACAGCAAGTGGGATATCAGTTCCCATGCTTGAAACGGGTTCTTTACCATCTTTTGCCATGGGAAGCAAAATACGACTGATGTCTTCTTGGGTGTAACCAAATGCACGCTGTCTTTCTAAAAGGGTAGTGAATTCCTTCGCGAACCCTTCTTCAATTTCAACTTCGGGAAGTTTTTCAAGCGTAAGATGATGCTGCTCAACCCATTCAAGATAAGGGGCTTGCTTTGCAAGAAATTCTTTTGCCTCTTTGTCTGTGATGATTCTACCTGCCCCTGTATCGACCAAGAAAATCCGGCCGGGTTGCAATCTACCTTTTTCCAAAATTTTATCAGATGGTATGGGAAGCACACCTGTTTCGCTTGCCAAAATAACCATGTCATCATTAGTGATAATGTAACGGCTCGGGCGTAAACCATTGCGATCTAGCATGGCACCAACCAGCGTACCATCTGAAAAACAAAGGTCTGCGGGCCCATCCCATGGCTCGGTAAGGCAGCTGCTGTATTGGTAATAAGCTCTTTTGGCAGCATCCATTTCTGGTTGGCCTTCGTAAGCTTCGGGCACCATCATGGTGATGGCATGGGGAAGTGTACGGCCAGCTTGGATGAGCAATTCCAAACCTTGATCGAGAATTGCAGAATCACTTAGCCCATCAGAGGGCAATGGCACGATATGTTCGATATCTTTGCCAAAGCGTTCATTGTGCATCATTGAAGAGCGAGCTTTAAGCCAGTGCACATTTCCTTGAAGGGTGTTGATTTCGCCATTGTGTGCTAAAAACCGAAACGGCTGTGCAAGACTCCACTGGGGGAAGGTGTTGGTGCTGTATCTACTATGGATTACGGCAAGCGAAGATTCCATTAAAGGGTTAAGAAGATCTGGGAAGTATTTGTTAACTTGATCAGGTTTTAGCATGCCTTTGTAAACAATCGTTTTGGAACTGCAGCTGGCAAAATAAATAGGTGCAGGCATTCCTGGTTGAGCATTGCTGTACGACCAGTTCTCAACTTTTCTGCGAAAAATATAAAGCTTTGTCTCGAGGGCATCCTGATTCATTGACTTTGAGCTTTTGCCAATAAAAGCTTGTTTCATAAGTGGTTCTTGGGATCTTGCCAACCAGCCAACGCTGTTAGAATCAACAGGAACATCCCTCCAGCCAAGAAATTTGAGCCCGGTTTCTTTGCATAATTTTTCAACTGCCTTCTCACACCCATTTCTTTCGGTCGCATCTTTGGGCAAAAACGCAAATGCCACCCCGTATGAACCCGGTTCAGGAAGATTCAAGCCAGATTGGGAGCAAACATCAGCAAAAAATCTATGAGGCAACTGGATTAAAATTCCGGCACCATCTCCGGTCTCTTGATCGCACCCACATGCGCCACGATGTTGAAGATTCAGAAGGATTTGCAAGCCATCTTTGATAATATCGTGGGTCTTAACACCTTTAATATTAGCAATGAAACCTACGCCACAGGAATCTTTTTCAAATTTAGGGTCGTAAAGACCATGTTGAAAAGGAGGTAATGGTGTGGAGAATGTCTGTTCGTTAAAATTCGATGCCATAATGTTAAATTATCCTGAAATTCAGTTTCTCTGATAATTAAAAAGCAAACTGTAAAATAAAAATCCATCCATATTAATTGTAGCAAAACCAGTTAACTTTGATAATTGTTTTGAATTCACTTTTGGTAAAAAATTAGTTCAATGTTCTGTTTGCAAAGGTATTGCTGCATTATCCATTACCATTTTTAGGCTGTCAGTAGGTTTATGAAACAAAACTATACAATAATTTTGAGATTTTCTATTGCGAAAAGGATAGGAAATCCTCTAATAATATTGTTAGTTAAGGTTTACAACAGTTGTAAAAGGAGTTTTTAAATGTCCACGGGTAAGGCAATTAAGAGTGATGTAAAAGATTTGTCATTGGCTGCGTTGGGTAAAAAACGAATTATGTGGGCAGATACGGATATGCCAGTTTTGGCTCGTGTTCGTGAAAGATTTGCCAAAGAAAAGCCATTGGCAGGGTTAAGAATGTCTGCTTGTTTGCATGTTACTGCAGAAACTGCAAATCTTGCTCGCACTTTGCAAGCTGGTGGTGCGGATCTTGTTTTAATTGCTTCCAATCCTTTAAGTACCCAAGATGATGTTGCGGCAAGCTTAGTTCATGACTTTGGTATTTCTGTTTTTGCGATTCGTGAAGAAGATAACAATACCTATTACAAGCATATTGTTGCAGCCTTGGAACATAGTCCTCATGTAACTATGGATGATGGGGCAGACCTTGTTTCTGCGCTCATTTTTATGGCATTGAATCGCTTGGACGAAGTCCATATCGAAGTAAAGAAATGGGCTGAAAAGCATTCTCCCGAAAGCCGTAGGAAAATTCTTGATCAAATTGTAGGGAGCATGGAAGAAACCACTACTGGCGTCAATCGACTTCGTGCCATGGAAAAAGATGGGGTTCTTCAATTCCCTGTTGTTTCAGTGAATGATGCGCAAACCAAACACTTGTTTGATAATCGCTATGGTACGGGCCAAAGTACCTTGGATGGCATTTTACGCGCTACGAATATTCTTCTTGCAGGAAGAAGAGTGGTGGTGTGTGGTTATGGTTGGTGTGGTAAGGGTGTTGCTCAGCGTGCAAGAGGAATGGGATGCTTAGTTATTGTAACCGAAGTAGACCCAATTCGTGCCTTGGAAGCCGCAATGGATGGTTTTGAAATTCTACCTATCTCCAAAGCTGCTGAAGTTGGTGATATTTTTATTACAGTAACCGGAAATGCACATGTCATTAACGGTGAGCATTTCGCCAAGATGAAGAATGGTGCTATGGTTTGTAATAGTGGCCACTTTGATGTGGAATTGGATTTGCCTGCATTAAAGGCGCAATCCAGTGCAGTAATAAGCGAAGTAAGGCCAAATGTTGATGAATATCAGCTAAAGAATGGCAAAAAGATTTATGTCCTTGGTCAGGGTAGGCTTGTAAATCTTGCAGCAGCAGAAGGCCACCCACCTAGTGTAATGGATATGAGTTTTGCAACTCAGGCCCTTGCAACTGAGTTCTGTATTGTAAACAAAGGTAAATTAGCCAACAAAGTTATCAATGTTCCAATGGAAGTCGAGCGCTATGTTGCGATTCATAAGCTTGAATCCATGGGGATTTCTATAGATACGCTGACGCCAGCCCAGAAAAAGTACATGACTGGCTGGGAGCACGGGACCTAAGAGACAGCGAGATTGGGTAGTTTTTACGGCCTAACTTGGACAAAGTTAGGCCGTTTTTGTTTTATTTTTCCAATTTTCTTAGTAGAAATCGTGATTAGTATAAGTTACAATTTAAATGATGTTGTTGCCCTTTTTAATTTGCAGGTACGTGCTTTGCACTCAATATTAAAATTAATTCCTAATTTATTTACGCTGGGAAATGCGATATGCGGTTTCGCAGCCATCGTATATGCTGCAAAAATCGATCTTTCTATTCAGGATGATCATTCTGCTGCTGTTTTGCTGCGTTGGTCCGCGGGCATGATATTCCTTGCTATGATTTTTGATGTACTAGATGGGATGTTGGCCAGATTGGTAAAGGTTACCAGCGATTTTGGTGGGCAACTGGATAGCTTGTGTGATGCGATTAGTTTTGGAGCCGCTCCTGCCTTTTTAATTCTCCGCTTAGGTCAGGATTGGGATAGCTTTCTGGTTCGAAATATTTTTGCCTGTATTGCAGGCTTATTTATGGCTTGTGCAATTATAAGGCTGGCAAAGTACAATCTTGAAAATACCGATTTAGAAACTGGCTCGTTTAAAAGATTCAAAGGATTGCCTTCGCCTGCCGCGGGTGGGTGTATTGCCAGTTTGGCCCTGATTCGTTCCTATGGATCGACTGAAATTACAGGTTTTGATTTTATAACTGCCAAGAATTTGGTTAGTGTGTGGACTGTGTTTGGCGCTGTAGTTGTAGCCTTATTAATGGTTTCGCCTTTTTCCTATCCTCATTTAACCAAGCACATTCTTCGTAAAAAAGTGATTTTTGGTTGGTGTTTTGCATTGCCAGTGATTGTTCCTATGGTTTACTTTGTACCCGAATCGCTAGCCATTCTCATTTTTTGGATTTATGCTTTAAATTTTCCTGCTAGGCAGATTTTTTACATTGCTTTTCGACGAAATATTATTGATCCCTCGCATACTGGTGCAAACGATTATTATCGGCGGTAGTTGATTTTTTTTATCTTTATTTTTGGCAAAACAAATGTTTACCGGCATCGTAGAATCCATAGGAACGGTGACTGTTTTAAAAACGCAGAGTGTTGGGGTCTTGCTTTCAATCGGCCACGATAATTTTTTCAAAAAAACCAAAACTGGTGCAAGCATAGCAATCAACGGTGTTTGCCTAACCTTGATTTCCCAAAAGAATAACCAAGCTGTTTTTGAGGTGGGCCCAGAAACCCTGAAAAAATCAAACCTAGGGGCTCTTCGTGTCGGGATGAAAGTTAATTTGGAAAAACCTGTTTCCGCAAGCAGTGATTTCAGTGGTCATTTTGTCCAAGGCCATGTTGATACGACTGCTGAGGTTTTGAAAATCGAAAAATCAGGCCCTTGGATGGATCTCTGGTTTTCACTCCCAGATTCGATCAAACCATTTTTAGTTGATAAAGGTTCTGTTTGCATCGAAGGTGTAAGTTTGACCCTAGTTCAGGTTAAAAAAGATAAATTCAGTGTTGCCTTGATTCCTCATACACTCGCAATGACTACCCTTGCACTTAAGAAGCCTGGGGATATGGTTAATATTGAAACGGATATGATTGCAAAATACGCCATGCGGGCTTACCAACTGTTTTTTAAAGGTAAAAAGTAATCGATGAACCTTTATGATATTCCTCCTAGACAGACCCAGTCCTATTTGACTGAGTTGTTAAAAAGCAGAAACATTTGGCCAAAAAACAAAATGGGTCAAAATTTCCTCATTGACCTAAACCTTATGGATCTTGTTGTTAATAGTGCCAATTTACAACCTTCCGATGCTGTTTTGGAAGTAGGGAGTGGTACAGGAAGCCTTTCTAACCGATTGGTGGAAGGCGCTGGATTTGTCTTAAGTGTGGAACTTGATCCCGCATTTCAAAAGTTAACCGAAGAAACCGTAATCGAACGAGATAGGTTCTTTCTTCATCGTGGGGATATCCTTAAAGGTAAGAATCAGATTCAACCGCAGGTTACGGAAAAGTTGGCGGAAATTACTTCAATGCCAGGAATTTCCGGCTATAAATTGGTCGCTAATCTTCCATATGCCGTTGCTACTCCAGTGATTAGTAATTTGCTGATAAGCAGGAATCCGCCCACTAAAATAGTTGCCATGGTGCAATTGGAAATCGCTGAAAAAATTGTTTCAAAACCAAGAAGTAAAGACTTCGGCTCACTGCCTATTCTTTTTCAAAGCCTTGCTAAAGTGGAAATAGTTCGAAGGATATCCCCTGCTGCTTTCTGGCCTAGGCCCAAAGTCGAATCTGCGATTATTAAAATTGATCCATGTCCCCTGCTTAGAAGCAAGCTCATTTTTGAAGGGGTCGAACCCGAAGATGGCCCGCTCTGTTTGAGAAATTTCCTAAGAGGATTGTATGTACATCGCAGGAAAAATTTACGGGGGGCCCTCTTGTCTATGCCCGATAATAAGCTTTCCAAAGTTGAAATTGATGCCAAGCTTGTTTTTCTAGATATCAAAGGAGAGATAAGGGCGGAAACTCTTTCACCTCTTGATCATCTCAGACTTTGTTCTCAATTTGGCGGTGGTTTGTTTGTATCAGGCAAATCGGATGAAACTGCCGATTAATTTGTTCTCAGCTCGCGGATTTTTAAGGTGATTTTTTGAAGCTGTGTATTCACTTCCAACTCGTTTTTTGCCCTGCAGGCTTCCTTAAGTTTTATTGCTTCACGATTTAGATCTGAAGATACTGCCAAGATTGATTCTTTTTTGCTTTCTGGCATATCTGCACTTTTAGACATTAGTCTTGATGTCTGCTCAAGCCCTTTTGCTGCATCCTCAAGCTCTGCCCAGTTGTTGATGAAAAAAGATTCGGTAGCAACAGAGGACTGGTTTCTTGCTCGGGATAAAAGGTCTTGATATGGAGGAACCGGGGTGTTTTCTGCCAAAGGTTGAACTGATGCTGCTTTTTCTGAAACAGATTGGCACCCTAGGGTAAATAGACCCGAAAGGAGGAAAGAGGCAAATAAGGTGTTTTTCATGTTGGTCCCCATTTTAAACTATACTTTATTCTACCACCTTCCCGACGGTCCGTATGTTTCTATACCGGTTTTTGGAGCAACATTTTGGCTGGCATCTGGCAAGGCGATTAATTCTCTGCCACGCCTTTTCTGTTCATCGATGTTATAAACGGCACTATCGATCTTCTCTGGATGTTCCTTATGATACTTGGGGCCTTCCAAATTCCTGCATCCTAAAGCCATTATTAGTGCTATAAATACAAATATTCTTGTGTACATAGGAACCTTTTTTCTAGCTCGTTTTATCTGTTTTAGCTGCCCGATTAATCCTTAAACTTTACATAATTAAACTTTTAGATTTAATCGGCAAATTGCTTGATAAACTTTAAACTTAGCAATGGCAATGCCATTCCCTTGAAGAGATAATGGTTAATATTTTGAGTTTATGTAAATTAACGATAGGCGTGTTTAACCAAAAATAGGGTTAGATTTTATGGCTTTGAACAAAGCACTAGATTCCGAAGATTTCTTTGCTGACACAAGGATGTCTTTTGGTGATCACATTGAAGATTTGCGATCGCATTTGATAAATGCCTTCAAGGGCTTTTTTATTGCCTTCATTTTTAGCTTTTTTATCGGTAAATATGTTGTCGATTTTATCACATTGCCTGTGAAGTCAGAGCTTAAAAAGTTTCATGAGCGAAGAGTGGCCTTGGTGCGCGAGGAATTAGATAAGGGTTCAGATTCCAGTTTGGATACTTTAAATAAGCCAACCGAATTTACAGGATTATTATTTTCTAGGGCCCAGCTAGAGGCGCTTTTAAAAGGTGAACCTTCTTCGGTTATCAGCGAAATTAAGCCACCTGCAGATTTAGCTGAAGAAAAACTAAAAAACGAAACCATCACCCTTTGGGTTTCCCACAAAGAACCGCTTAAAGAATCTGCATTAATGGGCGCATCCCAAAGAAAAATAGGTGACTTTGATGCGATGAGCACGCTTAGTGTTCAAGAGGCATTCATGGTTTATTTCAAGGTTTGCCTTGTATGCGGAATTGTGGTTGGAAGCCCTTGGCTATTTTTTCAAGGTTGGTCATTTGTAGCAGTTGGATTGTATCCTCACGAAAAAAAATTGGTGCATGTCTATTTGCCTTTTAGTGTTGTATTGTTTTTGTCCGGTGTTTTCATTTGCGAATTCTTTGTGATTCCTAAAGCTATCGAAGCCCTTTTGTGGTTCAACGAATGGCTTGGGCTAAAACCAGATCTACGGTTGAACGAGTGGTTGAGTTTTGCAATTTTCATGCCCGTTGTTTTTGGGCTTTCTTTCCAGACGCCTTTGGTGATGGTGTTTGCAGAAAGGTTGGGCCTCATGAATGTTGAAATGTTTCAAAAAAACAGGAAATATGCGTGGTTTGGGATGGCGGTTTTTGCGGCAGTTGCAACCCCATCTACTGATGCGTTTAGCATGCTTTTCTTGTGGGTTCCCATGAGCCTTCTTTATGAGTTGGGCATTTTTATGTGTAAAATTTCACCCTCTAGGCCTGATTATGGAATTGATGTTCCAGAACCCGATGAGATGGTTGGAGTCTAAGGTTACCCAACTCGCAAGTGAGTTTCAATTTGAACGAAATTCCTAATGGATTTGTTTATTTTATCGGTGCAGGCCCTGGTGACCCGGGCTTGCTTACCGTTCGTGGGCAACAAATATTAAATGGTGCTGATTTAATTATTTATGACAGGCTGGTGTCGAGTCAGATTTTGCAACTCCTACCGGATGAAACTCCAAAAATTTGCGCTGAATCTCTCCCGGGTTGCCATCCCGGGAGGATTCAAGTTCTCGTCGATTTGATGGTTACCAACGCCACCAAGGGTTTGAAGGTTGCGCGCCTGAAAGGTGGCGATCCACTTTTTTTTGGTAGGGGGAGTGAAGAAATCGAACCCCTGATTGCAAAAAATATTGCATTTGAAATTGTTCCAGGCGTTACTGCGGCTCTTGGGGCGAGTGCTTATTCTGGAATTCCTCTTACGCACCGAGAATTTTCAAGTGCGGTGGCGTTTATTACCGGGCATGAAAAAGCAGGTAAGCCCGATAGCTTTCTTCATTGGCCAGAAATCGCAAAATTCCCAGGCACGCTAGTCTTTTACATGGGGGTCAAAAGAGCTCAGATCATCCAGTCAAACCTCCTCGAACAAGGAATGAGCGCACTGACCCCCGTAGCCATTATTTCTGATGCAACGCTACCCCAGCAAAAGCAAGCCACAACTGTGCTAGGTGAATTAACTACCCTCGTTACCAAAGAGAATTTTTCTCCACCTGCTGTAATCATCATCGGCCCAGCTGCCAAGTATCTTGGCCTTTGGGGTTGGCGCAATAAACTGCCGTTGGGAAACGCCTCAGTTTTGATTTCAAGGCCTAAAGGGCAGGGGAATGATTTCGCTTCAAAGCTTAAAGATTTAGGTGCTAATGTTTTTCAGTTTGATTCCATGATTATTAAGAATCCAGATGATTGGAATTTGGTCGATCATGAAATAAAGAACCTTTTCGCCTATAATTGGCTTGTATTCACAAGTGCCAATGGTGTCAAAAAATTCTTGGATAGATTTTTGCAACTTGGTTTTGATATTCGGATTCTTTCAAATTTAAAAATCGCCTGTATTGGCCCTTCTACCGCACTTGCCCTTAAGCCATTTCACATTCTTCCAGACCTGATTCCACCAAGGCATGATGCCGAGGGGTTAATCGAGGCCCTAATGCCTTTGGTTCAAGGTAGAAAAGTTCTACTTGCTAGGGCTAGGGAGGGAAGGGCGTTGCTTAGCCAAGAATTGTCGAAAATTTGTCAAATTACCGACCTACAAGTTTATTCCCAGGGGGCTGCCTCGCAAGAACAGATCGATAACATTAAATTGATTTTATCGCAGAACTTGGTGGATTATGTTGCGGTAACGAGTTCTAACAGCGCCAAGGTGTTATTTGATTCCTTGGGCGGAGTACTCGGGGCGGGGATCCTTTCAGGAAAAACCAAAGTTGTTTCAATAAGTCCTCTTACTTCCGAGGAATTTAAAATAATGGGTTGGGGTAATACCTTAAATTCTGCAAACTTTACAACGGATGGGATGATTAATCAAATGATTGAAGATTGGTCAAATAAAGAGGGTTTGCGATAAGGCTTTACACTTATATTGTCTAACCTAAATCTCGGAATGCATCCCAAGATAATAAAAGAACTGCAATGCTGCAAATAATTGCAATTGCATCCACAACAACATTTGAGCGGCCAAAGGGCAGACTGATAGCAATATCAAGGATAAACAATAATAAAACTATTCCGGCTGCCCCCATGGAACCCCAACATAACCATTTCTCCATGGAGAACCCCTTAGATACTACTAGTTCCCTGAGTACTTACTTGAATTAATCGTCATATAACCAAATTAGGTTAACTAAACAATAATCCTAGAATGATATATATCCTATAAAATGCAAGAGTTATCGAAAGAAGTAAACTTAAAATTTCCTAGTTGTCAGAAATTATTGAAAATAGGCTGGTGCTTAAATCGATTTTAGAAAAAGACCGGGTGTTCAAACGCTGGATAAGCTTTCATGACTTTTTGAGTTTTCAACGATTAAATCGGACAGCCGATCTACAAGTTTTCTTAAATCCTCAATTTCTTCATCGTTTAGCTTTTGCAGCAATTCTTGAACAAAACTAACCCTAGTTGTTTGGTGGCTCTCAAAGGCGTTATTACCAGCGTCTGTCAAAATGACATCAATTTTTCGTTTATCTAAAGAATTTATACTGCATGAAATAAGGGCAATATCACGGTTTTCAAGCGAACGAATAATGCGAGACATCTGAGCCGGTAGCACACCTAGTAGCTTTTGAATATCTCCTACATTCATTAAATCTTTATTTCGAAGGTGGCATAGAGTTAAAAATTCCATCTCCTTCAAGCCTTTGTTTTTTCTTTTTGTTCTAGGTTGTGCGAGACTGATTTGGTTATTTAAGTCTACAATTTGTTGGGCCAAGGTGCCCAATGGTCTCGAGTTTGATTGATAAACCATAATATTTCACTCATTCATCAATAAGCCATACGAAAACAATAACCATACGAATGTAAACAATAAACAGGCCATCTGTCAAATTAGAATAAATGGAAAGCTTAGATAAAATGAGGCGCTTATGTTGTTTTTTGTTTTATGTAACGATAGTACCGGTTTTTCCGGTATGTGCCGTTTCTTGTATCCTTTTCCCAGACCTTATAGCCCATGGGGTAGATTTATCTTTCATGAACTTGTCTTGTTAATTTGACCCCTTTTTTGCTACTAACAACAAGTTATCACTGGAATTTATTTAGCATTTGACCAAGGATCGGTCTTTCCATGAAGAATTTTCTTAGAGCTTTGCGGTATGCTTGGCCTTATCGAATTAGGTTAGCAATCTCCATTGTTTGTGCGGTTTTTGCTGCCATTCTTTGGGGCCTTAACTTTACCTCGATTTATCCTGTTCTAAAACTTTTGAATAACGATCAAAGTCCGCATGAATGGGTGGATTCGTGTATTGCCAATTGCAATAAAGAAATTGAACAAATTGAAGCAGTGTCTGATGCCTTGAACGAAAAATCTAAAGAACTGGAGAAACTCCAGCTTAATAAATATGTCGAACAGCAACGCAGGGAGCATACCCATTCGCTTGTAAAGGTCGAAAGCAAGCTGGTTTATGCCCGTAAACAGATGGATTGGTATCTGGTTGCGCACAAATATATCTATGCCTATTTGCCTAGGGATAGTTTTACCACGCTGGCATATGTACTCGGCTTTGTCATGGTTGGTGTGTTTATCAAATGTATTTTTGAATTCTTTCAAGAGTCGCTTGTGGGCAGTGTTGTAAACCTCTCTCTTTATGACATGCGCAATCGCTTTTATCGCAATGTGATTCACTTGGATGTGGATCAATTTGGAGAGCAGGGCACCAGCGAGTTAATGGCTCGATTTACCAATGACATGGAGTCTGTTGGTTCGGGCTTAAAAACCCTTTTTGGAAAAGTCATAGCGGAACCTTTGCGTGCCATTAGTTGTGTGATTTTTGCTGCATGCATCAGCTGGCAGTTGACGCTTTTGTTTTTGATTTTGGTACCAGTCGCGGCGTTCATCCTCGGCAAAATTGGCCGTCTGATGAAACAAGCGACTAGGCGCTTGCTCGAAAGAATGTCTAGTATCTACAAGATTCTTCAAGAAACTTTTCAAGGTATTAAATTGGTGAAGTCGTACACCATGGAGCCTTACGAGCGCCGTCGTTTTAGGGCTGCTACTTACGATTATTACTTGAAATCGATGACTGTAGTTAATATTGATGCCTGTGCTGGTCCAATTATCGAACTGTTGGGTGCTGCTGCGGTGGTTGGTGCTTTGCTTGCGGGATCGTTTCTAGTCTTAAAACATGAAACCATGCTTTTTGGTATGCGCATGAGCCAGCATCCGATCGAGCCTGAGAGTTTATTACAGCTTTATGTTCTTCTTGCTGCGATTGCAGATCCGGTGCGCAAGCTTTCCAGTGTCTTTACTAAAATTCAATCAGGTTGTGCTGCTTCAGATCGCATTTTCTTTTTCATGGATAAGCAGCCTAGAGTAAGTGCCAACTGTGAGGGCCCTACCTTTATTAATACCGAAAATGGTCTGTGCTTGGATTACAGTTCTAGGCATGGCGATATGCGTTTAAAAACAGCAGAGGTTGGAAAACCGATGATTGAATTTAAAGGTGTTTGCTTTAGTTATGATCCGGGCAGGCCAATTGTTTCGAATATTAATCTTTCGATTTATGAAGGTGAGACAATTGCGATTCTTGGCCACAATGGGTCAGGGAAAAGCACACTCATGGGCATGATTCCAAGATTTTATGATCCGGATCATGGCACAATTTTTTTAAATGGGGAAGATCTTAGAAACATTAACCTTCGTAGTTTACGCAAAAAAATCAGTGTTGTTACTCAAGAAACGGTTCTTTTTGATGACACTATTTACAACAATATTGCCTACGGAACACGCGGTGCGACAAAAGCCAGTATCGAATCCGCAGCAAACAAGGCTTTTGCACATGACTTTATTCTCAACCTTCCCAAAGGTTATGAGACCATGGCTGGGGAATCTGGTAATAAACTTTCCGGTGGGCAAAAACAAAGGATTGCTTTGGCCCGGGCTATCCTTCGTGATCCCGCCATTATCATTCTTGATGAATTTACCAGTCAGTCTGACCCTGAAAGTGAAGTTTTGATTCACAAGGTCATGAAAGAGTTTCTTAAAGGTAGGACATCCTTTGTTATCACCCACAGATTAAATACCTTGGAGATAGCTTCTCGCATTGTTGTGCTGGATGCAGGAGTTGTTGCTGCAGTAGGTACCCACAAAGAATTGATTGAGAATTGTGCTGCTTACCAGCGAATGTTTGAAGTTCATGGAAAAAGGCTTTCCGCCTAATGCAATATGACTGCACAGCATTTTCGGTTATTGATGGGAAAGGGTTTGCAAATCCATAAAGAAAGTTTTTCTTTCGTTTTGCAGATTTTTGCTGGGCTTCTTCTATTTTTGTTCTCGGCCTATTTTGCGTTCTTTCATCATTTTGCCAATCGTGATTTTTGGAGCAGCCATGAAGCTCGTGCTGCAATGAATGCCAATAGTATTTTGGATGGAACAAGTACGCTACTTCCCAAAATTTACGATGGTTCAGACGATTTACAGAAGCCTCCATTTTATTACTGGTTGGTGGCTGGTATTTCTCGTTTAAGGGTTGCCGAAGTCGATGCGGTTTCCGTGCGCCTACCCTCGGCATTCTCCGCTTCTGGGATCATTGTTTTGCTATTTCTTTTTCTCTGGAAAAACCATGATCTTTATGCGGGAATCATAGGGGCGACTATTTTGCTAACTTGCATTCATTTTGGATGGTTGGCAAGAATTGGCCGTATAGATATGGCGATGGCGTTTTTCACTACAAGTTCAGTGCTTTCTTTTTATCAAGCTGGTAAATCTGATGGGAAAATCAAATTGATTCTGCTTGTATTAACCTATGTTTCGTTGTTAATTTCGGTTTTAATGAAAGGTTTGCCTGCTTTAGTTTTAATTTTACCACTGTTCGCCTTTTGGATTTCTTTTGGTGGTTTTCAAAAGGAAAAGCAGGAAGTCAACCTTTCATGGTTTGCACTTTTATTCCGAAGTGTCAGAGAATACAGGTTGGTGCCTGGATTGTTTGCCGTGGTTTTTTTATCTTTCCTCTATTTTTACTGGATCAACAAGCAAAGTGATGGGAAGTTTTTTGAGGTTTTTTTTGGTTATCATCATTGGGCCCGTGCAATGGGAAATGGGGCGCTACGATCCCACCCGCCTTGGTTTTATGCTTACCAGTTTTTTATTGATTTTGCCCCTTGGTCACCGCTTTTTTATTGCTCCGTTATAGCGGTTTTTAGTACCAAGCGATTCAAGCTTTCTTCGCTTCATTGGTTTGGTTTGATCTGGTTTTTTGTCATGTTTTCAATTTTATCTATGGTTAGTTATAAAAGGGCAGATTATTTATTGCCTGCTTTTCCCGGAGCGGCTCTCTTTTTAGGAATTCTCTTGTCCGATGCCTTGAAAGTCTGCTTAGCGAAGGAATTTCTTACGATTAAAATGTTTTTCGCAAGCATTGCAATTTTGTTGGTTGTAAGTACGATTGGCTGGATTTGGTTTGTAGATTTTTACCTGCCTAAGTTAGAACCTATGCGGGAAATGAAATCAGCAGCAAAAATCATCCGCCAAAGTACGAGTGAGAGGCTTTTGTTTTTTAACATGGAGGCGCATGCCTTGGCCTTTCATCTAGGAAAACCTGTAGAAACGGTTGTTGGTTGGGAAAAGCTTGAAAAAGCAATTGTCGCGAAAAATGAAGCGTTTGTACTTACATCTCCTGAAAATATTGAAGAAATGATGGAAAAATTCCCCAGATATAAATTCGATATTCTATATTTAAGAAGTGAAGCAGAAACCAAAGGACTTAGCAGGCCCTTTGTTTTTGTTAAAATCTTTTCTATGGAGCATTCTTAATTTACCGTTGGAAGTTTACATGAAAGAATATTCTTTTATCCCGGTATCAAATTCTTCGCTTTGCTTTTTACTTTTTGCAAAGCTCGAAGATATGGCCTTATTGAAGCACGGATTAAAAAAATGGCTTGATTATGTTGCAACATTTGAAAACAAAGTGGAAGTTATAATTGCGCCTATTGGAAAACAAATGGGGGAAGCCGAACTGTTGGAAATAAAAGTTGCAGCGGAAAAGTACGCTTCTAGCGCTGTGCTGCCCGGGTTGAAAATTTTGCCAACCTGTGCACAATCAGAGGGCGATGCCATTCGACTTGGATTTGAGCATTCCTCACATCAGATAGTTTTAGTTGCCCCGTTAATGCCGCGCTTTTGTCAACCTTCTGTTCTTAAAATCATGATGCAAAATATCGAACAAACTCACATTGCTGGGGCATCTCGGGTGCTGGATTTTTATCCTTTACCCTTGAAGTTACTTTTCGTTTTTAAAGGGGTTTTGGCCAGACTCTTTTTGTGCATTCCTTTTGAAAACATTTCAGGGCCAGGTTCTTTTTTGGGGCGTTTTCAAAGTTGGATATTCTGGTTCATTTTTGGCGTACGGTATGTTGATCCCTTTTTTCCTGTCCGGATTTATAGGCGGGATGCCCTTGAGGCCTGTCATCCTGTTTCTAAGGGAAATTTCATTCATTTGGAAATACTTGCAAAAGCTAATTTCCTCGGGCTTTTATTCTTTCCCGAACAACCTTGGCCTGAAACCCCGTCCAAATCTTTTAAACCTTTGATCCCTGACCATGGCGATCTTTTCTGTTCTTCAGATTTCTTTTATTTATTATCCAAACCCGTTTTCTCGACTTTGAACCCCCCTTTGGCCAAAGTTACTGCAAACAATGCAGGTTTGGGGGATTCCTCTGGTGCCCCTAATTCTTTTATTCCCGAATAATTCTCTGCAATGTCTTGACGGAGAAGTTTCTTACCTTAGGATTGTATTGCATGCCGAAGTGGCGAAACTGGCAGACGCGCTAGCTTCAGGAGCTAGTTCTCGCAAGGGAGTGGAGGTTCAAGTCCTCTCTTCGGCATTTAAATTTAAAGCATGGATTATCTTTGTGTACAACTTTCAAGCTGAGGAGATGCTTGAAAGTTTATTTGATATTAAGTTGGATCGATTTTAAAAGCATGTTCCTTACTTCCGATGCTTTTGTCAATTTCTTGAAGTTAATTCTAAAATCATTCAAACATTCTTCATCAATACTGTTTAACACCCTTAATATAGGGTGCAACCTCTGAACTGAAACACTAATGGCGGTTACATTGCAGCTTGCAAGAAATGTGGCACCTAAAGGATCTGAGGCCAGTTCCCCACAAACGGTGATTGGTTTGCCCGCCGCATGGGCGTGATCAATGGCAGAAGATAAAATATTCAAAAACCCAGGATGACAATGATCCCCTTGGGAAGATCCGGCTTCTTCATTTCGGTCTAAACCAATAACGGAAGCAAAAAGGTCATTGGTGCCAAGGGCGAAAAAGTCGGCTTTATCCGCCCAAAAGGGCATCATGGGAATAGAAGCTGTGGTCTCTACCATTAATCCAAGAGGGATATTTGGGTTGTGATCTAATTTTTCTTGAAACAAAGATTCTCGAGCTTCCTGCAAGGTTTGCATGACAAATTCAAGTGTCTCTGTTGATGCGACAAGTGGGATGAGGATTTTGGGTTTTCCTTCGATTCCAGCACGCATGATAGCCCTGACCTGTTCAAAAAATAGTTTTTGCAGGGGAGGGGAATCCAACACTTTACGCCAGTCATAGGCGCGGGAAGCTGCGCCACCAATATCGGAAAAAGATGCAAGTTTATCAGGGCGTAGATCAAAAGTACGAATGGTTGTGGGCTTGCCATTCATGTTTTTTAGCAGTTTAGAATAAATGGCAAATTGTTCTTCTTCGGTAGGAATAGTCCGCCTTGCTAGAAGCATGAATTCGCTGCGGAAAAGCCCGACTCCTTCTGCACCTAAATGCAATGCAGAGGGCACTTCCCAAAGCAGGTTAATGTTAACAAATACGGTCGGAACCTGTTCTAATTTGGATTGAACGGGATAAAGCGATTCGGGCAGTTCTAGGGGTTGAGTAAGTTCATTGATTCGTGCTTCACTTGGGTCGAGACATATCGATTGGGTTGGGCCATCGATAAGTACGATTTTTCCCAGTATTAATAAATCTTGAAAGCCTTCGCTTACTTGCATCATGGGTATGCCAAGTGCCCGGGCAAGGATTGCAGCATGGCACTCGGGGCCCCCTTTTTCAACAATAACCCCTGCTAATTTTTCCGGGCTGACTGCAAATAACTCCATTACTGAAGCTTCTTTACAAATTAAAACGATCCGCTGGTGGGTTGCGCCACCATTAGACTTTTGTGGCCTAAGATTCCATAGCACCCTTAGGAAAACATCCTTGATGTCGTAAATGCGTTCTTGAAAGAATGGCGCTTTGATTTTTTGAAATGCAGCGAGATATTTGTCCAGCGTTGAAATAAGCGCAGTTTCAGAACTCACCCCTTCGGAAACGCGGGTCATCAAATCTTTTTCAATGGTTCGATCTTGTAAAATCATAAGCTGGGCATCTAGTATTGCGCCGTGATCTTGGCCAACGAGGTGCGCAATCCTCACACCCATTGCGGCTAATTCTTCCTTCGCAAGGCTCATCGCCTTTTCCATGCGTTCTTTTTCAATTTCAAGACCAGCGGGCTTGAATGCAGTGGTTGAGCGCCATTCTTCTAAACTGTCAATTGAATAAGTTCTACCAACTCCAACGCCCGGGCTTAAAAGTCTCGCATGTAATTCCTGCGCTGAGGCTGAAGGTTCGCTAGATGTAAATGGTGCATGGGTAGCTGCAGTTAATTGGGAAAGAAGCCTAGCATCCGAAGCAACCGTGGTAAGTTGGGCTGCAACTGTTACTAAAGTTCTTATTTCGTTAATGGAAAAGCTTCTAGGTTCTTCTGTCTGAATAACTAAAACACCAACCAAGCCCCCAGCTTTTACCAAGGGCACGCCAAGAAATGAAAGGTAGGGATCTTCCCCTGCTTCGGGAATATATTTGAACCGTGGGTGGGAAAATGCATCCGCTACCATTACTGGGCGCAAGGTTTCTGCTACTAAGCCCACTAATCCCTCAGTAGTTTTAAGTTTAACTCTGCCTATTGAGTCTTTTCGAAGTCCAACCGTGGCGCCCAAAACTAATTCAGTACCAGAACTTTCAAGAAAATATACCGAACAAACATCAGCCTTGAAGCGCGATGAAATTAATTCAACGATGTTTCCCAAGGTTTCTGCTGGGTCGCGGGTATGAGCTACGAGCTTACTGGATTCTTCCAAGGTTAATAAAAGTGGGTCTTCTTGGTCGCTATTCTTGAAGTTCATTCCGTCCTCTGATGACGAATAAGTTGTTGTTACTTGCATTAAAATATTCCCTTTCGCTCTGGGTAGATTCCAGAGAAACCGGGAGAGATGTGATTCATAACAAGGTGATGATAAACCTTATTAAGTTATCTTCGTACATTTGATGGTATTTTGCAACAGTTAGGATTGCAAGGAGGCAAATTTGTTTCACAATAACTGCTTTTATCTTGGATACCTGCCCTAATCTCGTTGCCAATCCTAGCAGGAAGCGACCATTTTTTATTTAAACTTGTGCTTTTACATTTTGGGCAAACTGCTGTTTCCCCCGAAAATACTAATTGTTCAAATTCTTGACCACATCTTTTACAGCTATATTCGTACATTGCCATGAAGTTTCTCCTAGTTCTTTTTCCGTTTGATTGATTCGCTTGCCTTATACAAAAATGTTTTTTCCTCTTCACTAAGGCTATCTTTCCCACTCAACGAAATTTTTTCCAATATTTGATCTACTCGGACCAACATATCCTGTGGCATGCCGACTTCTTTTGCTTCATACTTTGGCACATATGCGTGTGATTCCTCTTGGTACAATTTTAATTTTGGCTTCCGTTTGAATAATTGCATGGAGGGCATCGTTCTGGGAATGAGTTTCCAGCGAAATATATGATAAGCATACGCAAATAAGGCCCCCGATAAATGCACCTCGACTGCCACTGATCCTTGTCTTCCAGAAAGCAGATTGAAGGCATCAAGCCCTATGAACAAAACCGCCATCAGCCATATTGGCATGGGAATTATAAAAAATAAAAGAACGGTTCGGTTTGGAAACCAACATGCAAAAAGAATAAGGATTGCGCTTACCCCACCCGAAGCGCCTAAACACACTGCTTGAGCGTTATGTAGCCCCAATTTAGACCCTAGAACAAAAGTTATTCCCCCAATAATTATGCTGACGACATAAAAAAGAAGAAATTCTTTTGCACCAAGTACCTCTTCCACTTCTTTCCCAAACATCCACAATGCGAGCATGTTCATTAAAAGATGGAAAGGGCTATCCATGCTGTGAAGAAACGCGTAGGAAAAAATGCGCCAAATTTCGCCATCGATTACTTTACTTGGATTTAGTATAAGCCAGTCTGTGACTAATCCGCCTCCAGAAGGAGTCCGTGTGCTGATTTGCAATATGAAAAAAAAGATGTTGATTCCTATTAGCCATTTGCAAACACTAATATTTCCCCATCCTTTTTCGAAGGAGGAGTTGAAGTTGGTTTTATAATAGTCTCTGTCGTAAACTCCCATAAGCGGAAATGTCCCAAGGGCCTTAGTATCCATAGAATCATTTGACCAAATTATTTTAGGATGTTTTAAGGTAATTAAGTAACATCGATTTGAGTTAATTTGATTTTTTTTAATAATTATTATGAAACGCCACAAAACACCTTTATGAAATTAAGCGAACTACGAAATGGTGTATGTGCAGTTATTGCTGAGAAAACCAGCAGTCAAATGGTGCATTCTTGCTTGAAAGCGTTTGAATTGGGTGCAGATCTGGTCGAATTAAGGCTTGATTTTCTCGAAGAAGACTTTTTGATTGAAGAGATATTAAAAAATATCTACGGGCCGACTCTTGTCACCATAAGAAGGAAAGTTGATGGAGGGCTTTGGGAAAAAGATGAACAAAGTCGTATTAGAATATTGCAAAAAGCCCAGCAATCTGGGGCGCATGCCATTGATGTGGAAGCAGATTGTTTTCACAACTTTCCCAAGTATGGCGATTGCTTGCGAATTCTTAGTTATCATAATTTTGCCCAAACCCCAAATGATATCAATGTGTTGCACAAGGCATTTGAGGCCCAACGCCCAGAAATCGTGAAAATTGCCTGCTTTGCCAACAATAATTCAGATTCTGTTCGAATCCTGGATTTATATAAGTATGCGAATCTTCCTTTGATTGCTTTTTGCATGGGAACCATTGGTTTTCCTTCCAGAGTGCTGGCTTTAACTAAGAAGAATAGCCCATGGATGTATACCAACTTTTCTGACAGTTTAGTTAATGCGCCTGGTATACCCATTTTTAAAGATATTCTTTCGGTTTATGACATAAAAAGTTTATCCCGTGAAACAAAGGTTTTCGGGGTAATGGGTGATCCGATTGGCCATAGTTTGAGCCCGGCAATTCATAATGCTGGTTATAAGGCGTTAGATTATGCAGGGGTTTATTTGCCTTTTCATATTTCGGCATCTGATTTTGAAAGCGCTATCGAAGCCTATGAAGCAATTCCTATCATGGGGTTTAGCGTTACGATTCCGCATAAAGAAAAAGCCTTTCGTTTTGCCACTACGAGTTCTGATTTGGTGAAAAAAATAGGCGCAGCTAATACATTGATTAAAACTAGTAATGGTTTTCATGCGGAAAACACAGATGCAACCGGTATTATTGCAGCTATCAAAAATAAGTTAGGCGAGACTCTAGATAAAAGAGAAGCGTTGGTTCTTGGGGCCGGGGGCGTTTCGCGTGCTGCAGTATTTGCGCTTAAAAAAGAGGGGTGCGATGTAAAAGTCTGCAATCGCTCATCTGAAAGGGCGGAGAAACTTGCTTCTGATGCAGGCGTTCAGGTTATATCGTGGGAACGAAGGCACGATTTTAAATCAGGTTTACTTGTGAATTGTACTTCTGTGGGGATGCACCCCAACGAGAATGATTCGCCTTGGGATTTAAATTGCTTTACCAAGGATCATATTGCATTTGATACAGTGTATAACCCTATTGAAACTCAGTTTTTAATAGGGGCAGCGCAAGCAAGGGCCATCGTTATTAATGGAATCGAAATGTTTGTTTGTCAAGCTGCAGAGCAATTCAATCTTTTTACATCTTTTAATGCACCTTTAGATGTGATGAGGAAAACTGTTTTGGAAAAGTTGCGAAGGAATAAGATTTAAACAGGAAGTCGTTTTCTAATGCTTAAGAAAAATATTTATTTGATTGGTGCTCGGGGTTGTGGAAAGTCCACCGTGGGGAAACTTCTTGCCCAAGAGTTAGGTTGGGCGTTTGTTGATGCGGATCAAACTCTTGAAGCAAGTTCTGGTAGAAATATTGCGGATATCTTTGCGATTGATGGTGAGCCCGCATTCCGAATAATGGAAAATGCAGCATTACAAAAAATTGCTGCGAATTCTAAACAGGTTGTTGCCACCGGTGGCGGAGTTATTCTCGGTAAAAAAAATCGTAAAATAATGGGTATGAATGGCGTGGTCGTTTGGTTGCAAGCAGACCCCAATGTTCTTGCTAATCGTATTTGGGAAGACAAACTTGCAGGAAAAGGCCGGCCTGCCTTAACGCAGGAAACCGAAGAAGATCCTCAGGCTAATATCCTTTCTGAAGTGAAAGCCATCTTGGAAATTCGCACTACTATTTATAAGCAAAGTTCCGAAATCTGTTGCAATGTTGACAACCAAACTCCACTTGAATTAGCAAAAAAAATCGCAGTGGATCTTAAAGCACTGAATACCTTGGAGTTTTAATGTCTCTTCCCATAATAATTTGGGTTTGCTTCGTTTTTATTACGGGTGCTTGTGTTGGTAGTTTTATCAATGTTTGTGTGTTTCGGCTTAATAGCGAGCGAAGTGTTTTTTGGCCTGGTTCGCATTGTGCTTGTTGTTTTAAGCCAATCGCTTGGTTTGATAATATACCCATCCTTAGTTATGTTTTTTTATGGGGAAAGTGCAGGCACTGTAAATCCACTTTTTCCTCTAGATACATGTTTATTGAGTTTTTTTCAGGTTTGATGTTTGTTTCTGTTTTTATTTTGGATGTGATATGTAATATTCCCAATTACAATACTTTTGCGTCCCAAACTTATCAGATCAATGCAGGTTTAATTCCTGCTCATGTGTGGTTAACTTTTATTTCGCATACGACCTTGTTTTCTTTTCTTTTAACAGCATCTTTGACTGATCTTGATAAGATGGAAATTCCTCTTGGGATTACTATCACAGGAACCTTGTTAGGTCTTGTTTTTTCAACTTTTCAAGTATGGCCTTTCCCGGATGATATTCATTCTGTAAATAAACTTTTGTTGTTCTCTAAGGATTGGCCTATTAAGCCTCAGGTTCCGCAGGGGGCAATGCCTTGGCCTTTATGGTTTCCCATTTTTGACTGGTTAGATTCTCGTCCTTACCTGCATGGTTTTCTAGCCTCTTTGGCTGGAATTGTCGCAGGTACTTTCTTGCTAAGGGGTGTTAGGTTTACTTATGGGTTGGGGCGGGGGATTGAGGGTATGGGATTGGGTGATGCGGATCTTATGATGATGGTTGGGGCTTTTTGGGGTTGGCAGCTTGTTGTTGCGGCTTTTTTTCTGGCTGTGATACCTGCATTTTTCTTCGGTATACTTCAATTGTTTAGTAAAGGGGAACAGGCTTTTCCCTTTGGCCCATCTCTTGCTATTTCTTCTGTGGCTACTTTTTATTGCTGGAAATACATTTCTCCTCATCTTCAGCCAATTTTCTTCGAATTTCAAGTCTTGTTCATTTTGTCAGCTTTTAGTGCTGTTTCCCTGTTGTTAATTAGCTTTGTTTTTAGATTATTAAACAATTTGCGTTCGAATCAAGTTGGTGGCTAACACTCCCGTTTGATAAAATATAATTTCTTATGAATTTGTTTTATAAGTCTGGGATTATTTATGCTTCGAACTTTATTTACATCTTTCCTCGCCCTTATCCCTTGGTTGGCACTTTTGTTTGCCTTAGCAGTGATCTATCGACCTGATCTCTTTTTTAAAATTGAATCCTCCAAATCTGATTTTACAGCAAAACCCATTAGTTCGGTACCCGTTGCGGTTGGGAAAGTTGTATCTAGAACCCTCGCTAAAAATTTGAAAACCACAGGATCCTTCAAAGGGCTTGAAACTATCGCAGTTATTCCCAAAGTGGAAGGTCGTGTTAGCAAAGTTTTTCATGATATAGGCGATGAAGTTTATCCGGGCGAACCTTTACTTTTAATTGATGAAACAGACTTGAAGCTTGTGGTAAACGAGGCAAAAAAATCTTTGGAACTAGAAATGGCAAAGCTTGGACTCTCAGTTTTGCCTGATGAAAAATTTGTGATTGTTAATCTGCCCATGGTTGCAAAGGCTTCGATTTTGGAAAAAAATGCAAGTAATAAGCTTGATCGATTGCGAAGAATCGGAACAGCTTCTTCTGTTGAAGATCGTGAACAAGCCGAAACAGAATCGAAGGTCTCTAAAGTCAATCTTGATAATGCTATTCTTGAAGTTAACACTGCATTAGCTAATGTGCGGTACAAGCAGGCGCTTCTTTCCACTGCAGAACAGAAGTTGAAAGATGCCAAAGTTTTGGCACCAGTGTTGCAAAACCCGGGAGGAAATGACTTTTCCAAGTTTATACCTTCCTTAGGCGGGAAAACTCCTTTCATTGTTTATAGCAAGGGCATTAGCGAGGGCGAGATGGTTCATTTGAACCCTAATGAGCCTTTGTTTCGACTTACTCTTGATCGGATTTTAAAACTACAGGTTGCCTTGCCTGAAAAAGAATTGTCGCAATTAAAACTTGGTCAGAATGCCAGCATTAGCGTTGAAGCTTATCCTGGAAGAGTCTTTGTTGGATCAATTGCCCGTATTTATCCCACTGTTGATCCTTTAAGCCGAACTTTTCAAATTGAAATCGTGGTGGTTAATTCTAGCCGTGAACTGAAGCCTGGTTTCTTTGCAAAGGTTTCCATCGAGGTTGATAAGATCAAGGATGTGCTTACTGTCCCTGAGGAATCGGTGGTTAGCTTTGCTGGGGTAACCAAGGTTTTTCGGGTTGAAGGTGACAAAGTTAAGCAGATTGAAATTAAGCTTGGTCAACGCATTCCTGTTTCTAATGAACACCAGATTGAAAACTGGGTTGAAGTTTCTGGTCTTCTAATGACTGGAGATTCTATCGTTATTTCTGGCCAAAACAGCCTCGTTGAAAACTCTACTATCAAAATTCGTTCCTCAGTTCCTTCTACTAAGGAAGAGAACAAGGATTTTTAATGGCACTTTGGGATGTATGTATCAGGCGCCCCGTTTTTACTGCTATGCTAATGGCGGCACCCATAGTTCTTGGAATATTTTCTTATTTTCGCTTGGGCGTTGATCTATTTCCTGATGTTGATATTCCTGTGGTGATTATTACCACCACTCTTCGGGGCGCAAGCGTTGAAGAAATGGAAACCAACATTACCAAGCTTATCGAGGAAACAGTTAATACCGTTGCCGGTATTGATGAACTTCGTTCCACCACCAAAGAGGGGATATCAACGGTTGTTGTGCAATTTAGAGTGGAAAAGAATGGCCAGATAGCCGCTGAGGAAATTGAAGCGAAGGTTCGGTCTGTTTTAAATCAGTTGCCTTTAAATACAGATACTCCGATTATAGATCGGTTCGATATAAGTGCTGCTCCTGTACTTTCATTGGCGATATCTGGGAATCGTGATTTGCGTGAAATCACCCATATTGCAAAGAAAACGATTAAAGAAAATCTTGAGACTTTGACTGGGGTGGGTTCTGTAACGATTGTGGGTGGTAGGCAGCGAGCAATTCAAATAACGGTTGATCCAAACAGGCTTTTGAAATATCAAGGCATTTCGATTGCTGAGGTTCGCAATACCCTGCTTAAAGAAAATCAAGAACTGCCTGGGGGAAAGGTAGATCAGGGGAAGCTTGAACTTTCTCTGCGTACCAAAGGCAGAGTTCTTTCGGTTCAAGATATACGGAGGTTGATCATTACCACCCGTAATGGTCAGCCTGTAAGAATTGAAGATGTAGCCCAGGTTGAAGATTCTTTCGAAGAGCCCCATAATTTAAGCAGACTTTGGAGTCGTGAAGAAAATAAAATAGATGATGCTTCCTTGGGGGGAAATGCGGTTACCTTGTTTGTGCAAAAGCAAACAGGTGCAAACACCGTTAAAATAGTTGATAGAGTTCGAGCAAGGCTTGATGAACTTATGGCTGCGCTTCCCTCTGATATTCGTATCGAAACAATTAGGGATCAGTCGCGATTTATTCGTGGTGCAATTGAGGAAATCAAGCGCCATGGCGCAATGGCTGTTTTTTTGGTTAGTTTAACAATTCTTATTTTTATCCGTGATTGGCGTACCACTTTGATCGCATCTTTATCAATTCCCGCATCTATTGCTGGTACTTTTGCACTTATGGATTTGCTTGGGCTTACCCTTAACAACATGACGATCCTTGGTTTGATACTTGCTGTTGGGATTGTGATTGATGATGCAGTTGTGGTTCATGAAAATATTTTTAGGTATATGGAAGAAAAGAAAAGATCAGCTTTTGAGGCTGCAGGTCAGGCGACTTCTGAAATCGCTATGGCTGTTACTGCAACCACTTTATCTCTCTTGGTTATTTTTCTCCCCATTGTTTTTATGGGGGGGCAGGTTGGGCGCTTCTTCAACAGTTTTGGACTTGTTATTGCTTTTGCTATCCTTATGAGTTTGTTTGTCAGCTTAACTATGACGCCTATGCTTTGTTCTAGATTTCTTCGGCTTGAAGATATTATCCATGGAACCAAATCGGGAATTGTATGGCGCCTGATTGAATCATCTTACATGGTTATTCTGCGCTATTCGATGGCGCATCGGAGTTTTATTGTTTTTATTTCTATCGGTTTGATATGCGTTACGCCATGGCTTTTTACGGTTGTTGGTTTAGAATTTGTACCCCGTGATGACCAAGGGGAATTTCAGGTTGCGATATTACTACCAGAGGGGTATTCCCTTGAAAGATCGGATCTAGAAGTTGGTCAGCTTGAACGAAGGTTTCGATCTTTGCCAGGCGTTACTCATACTTTTACCGTAATAGGCGATACCACAAGTAGGTTGGGCAAAGGGCAAGGGGATATCTCGACAGCAAATATTTATGTGCGGATCGAAGACTTAGCTAAAAGGCGGTTTTCTCAATTTGATGTCATGAAACTTGCGCGAGATATTGTGTCGGACTACCCTGATTTGCGTGCCTCTGTTCAAGATGTTTCTGCCTTTCAAGAAACTGGTTTTAAACAGGTTATGATTGATCTTAATGTTCGCGGTCCTGATATTGAAAAACTTAAATCTATCTCCAATGAGATGATTGCTTGGATGAAAACCCAGCCTTGCTTTGTTGATGTCGATTCCAGTCTTTCATTTCGAAAACCAGAACTTATCATTATTCCTGATCGCGATCGCCTTTCTGAGTTGGGTGTTTCTCTTGATGCCCTTAATTCTACTGTCACTGTTCTTGTCGGTGGCGAACCCATCGGGAAATTTAAGGAAGAGGATGAGCAGTATGATATTTGGCTTCGTGCCGATAAGCAGTATCGAAATGATAAAGAGACTATTTCTCGCCTGACTTTACCTTCTGTTAAACCCGGCATTGGTGCGGTTGAATTAGGTAATGTTGCAAACATTAAAAGTGCCTTTGGGCCTGCCAGCATTGAGCGCTTTTACAGGCAAAGACAGGTTGTTATTTCTGCAAACCTTGAAGGAATGGCTACTGGGCAGGCGGTCGATCTTATCAAAGCTAAATTAAAAAACCTCGATCTTCCACCCACATACCAATTCGAATTCCTAGGCCAAGCGAAGATGCTTGCAGAGCAGGTTTCCAGTTTCATTATTGCTTTTAACCTTAGCTTTCTTTTCATGTATATGATTCTTGCTGCACAATTTGAAAGTTTCGTTCACCCTATTAGCATTATGATTGCCCTCCCTCTTACGATTCCTTTTGCAATTGCAGCGCTTATTTTGATGAAAACAAACCTCGATATTTATGCGATGTTTGGCTTATTTATGCTTTTTGGGATTGTTAAGAAGAATGGGATTTTGCAAATCGATTATACTAATCAACTTCGCAAAACTGGCATGAATCGCTTAGATGCTATTCTTGAGGCCAATCGCACCCGACTCCGTCCTATTCTTATGACCACACTTATGTTGATTGCTGCAATGGTGCCAATGGCGTTTGGCGTTGGGCATGGCGCAGCTTCAAGGGCTGGTCTTGCCAAGGTAATTATGGGTGGTCAGGCGTTATCGCTTCTTCTAACCTTGTTGATAACCCCTGTTACCTATTCTTATTTGGATGATCTAGGGATTTGGTTTCGGAGAAAATTTGGTTTTGATAAGAATAATCTTGATGAAAGCGTGCAGTTGGAAAATGATAAGTAACAACATTGTAATAGTCGATTACGGTATGGGAAATCTTCGAAGCGTGCAGAAAGCTTTTGAAAAAGTTGGGTTTGCAGCAGTTATTTCTGCGGATCCTTCTACCGTTATCAAAGCAGATAAGCTTGTACTTCCCGGTGTGGGTGCGATTCGTGATGCTGTAGCAAGAATCAGGGAGACAGGGTTAGAAAAACCGATTCTTGATCATCTTCACTCAGATAAGCCGTTTTTTGGTATATGTCTCGGCCTTCAAATGTTATTTGAGAATTGTTATGAAGATGGGAAACACCGTGGGTTAGGCTTTTATAAAGGTGATGTGGTAAAATTTTCTCCCGTAGAAGGGCTTAAAATCCCACATATGGGGTGGAATCATTTAGATCTGAAAAAAAATTTGCAAGTGTTTAAAAGTTATCCCAAAGGTGCGGGAGTTTATTTTGTACACTCGTATTTTGCAGTTCCTGAAAATTCGGATGTTGTTGCTGCTTATGCAAGTTATCCCGTGCCTTTTGTTGCTGCTGTAGGGGATGATCGTAGGATAGCAACTCAATTTCATCCTGAAAAAAGCCAATCTGTTGGATTGCAAATGCTGAAGCATTTTGCAGAACTTTCCTAGTAGATGTATTTTTAAATGAGGCTTTTATGCTGGTTATTCCCGCTATTGATCTTCGTAATGGTAAATGTGTCCGCTTAAAGCAGGGCGATTATTCTCAAGAAACCATTTATTCTGATCTCCCTTGGAAGATGGCTTTGAATTGGGTTAATCAAGGTGCCCAGTACCTTCACCTAGTTGATTTAGATGGTGCTAAGACCGGGCGAATTGAAAACTCCATTGCCATTAAAGCAATCCTTGACAAAGTGAAGGTCCCTTGTGAACTTGGGGGCGGCATTCGAGATGAAAAAACAATTGCTGATGCTTTAAGTTGGGGCATCGATCGTGTTATCATCGGTACAAAGGCAATTCAAGACCCCCAATGGTTATTTAATATGGCTGTTGCATTCCCAGGAAAAATCGCACTTGGTATTGATGCCAAGGATGGGAAAATAGCTGTGGCAGGTTGGCTCGAGGTTTCCCAAATTACTGTCGAACAATTTTTGGATAAAGTAAATGATTGGCCACTCGCTGCAATTATTTACACGGATATTTCTAAAGACGGTATGCTTTCTGGCCCAAATGTGGAAACTACGGCACATCTGGCTTCCAAGGCTAATTCGCTTGTAATTGCATCCGGTGGCGTTTCCACAACCTCTGATATTAAAAATCTGAAACTTGCAGGGGTTAAGGCCTGTATCGTTGGAAAAGCTCTTTATGATGAAAAAATGACTTTAGCAAATGCTCTTGAAGCTGCAGTTAGTTAGATTTCAACCTTCGTGAATTTCTTTTTCGATAGTTTCGCGTAATGTGCGGTAATTGGTTTTTCCTGTTCCTAACACCGGGATTTCTTTTACTTTTACAACTTTATCTATACGCATGATTCCTCGGAATCCTGCTTCTTGTAGCATTCGGTTGGCTTCGGAAATTACTATATCATTGCGGTTAAACAAATAAATGTATTTGCGATTTTCTTTTTCGAGTCCTTCAATTGCAACCATGGGGCCATTTTCATCGGGAGGGTAAATGTTCGAAAATACTTCCTCTAATGCTGGTAGGGAAATCATTTCGCCACCAAACTTAATAAAGCGTTTTAATCTTCCCTTAAAAAAAAGAAACCCATCGTCATCCTGCATGATCAAATCGCCAGTGATGTACCAATTGCGATTATTGATCAATTTAAAAGGGTGATTTTCTTCTTCACCTAAATAGCCATTAAAAATAGTAGGCCCTGAAATATACAGCATGCCCGTTTCATTTGTTTTTAGAATTTGATCAGTTTCGAGGTCAACAATTAAAATAGCAACTCCGGGTAATGGTTTTCCAATTGATCCTTTTTTTTGATGATTAGGCGGGTTTACTGCAACAACTGGAGAGCATTCCGTGATGCCATATCCTTCCAGCAACCTTGCGCTGGGGGCAACTTTTTGTGCAAGTTCAAAAACTGCCTCAGGGCATTTTTCGGCCCCAGAAATGATTAGTCTTAACTTGTCTAAAGTTGTGTTCGATGCTTTGTCTAAAATGTGTGCTAAAAAAGTTGGGGTTCCAATAAGAAGGGTGACTTCGTAGGCTTTTAATTTGGCAGCTAGGGTTGATGCATCGGTTGGGTCTGGATGAAATACTATTCTCATGCCCAGTAAAATTGGCAGTATTCCTGTTACCGATAGCCCAAAACTGTGGAAGGGTGGCAGAAATGAAAGAATTGTATCTTGTGATGTAAGTTCAAGAAAGGATGTACCACTTTTTTGGTTTGAAATTAGGTTATCATGAGTAAGCGGAACCGCTTTAGGTAGTTTCTCTGAACCGCTTGTAAATAAAATTGCAGCAGTTGAATTTGGTTTGCATGTGTTTCTGCATTTTTTAAGAATCCCACTTATGAAATAACATTTTATCCAGCATGTTAAAAGTGTTGTAAAGCTAGTATTAGTTTTCGCTTGTTCTAAAAAAATAAATTGGGCATCTGCAATGGATATTCCAACCCTATCAATGAATCGCTGGGAAGATAATATTTTTTTTATTCCAAGGAAAGATATAGCGTGCTGCAGGTTTGAAGGTCCTGTTGTCCAATTTAGCAAAACTGGCGTTTTACATGCAATTAGGCAGGCGAAATAAGCTATGAATCCTCCTGCGCTTGCAGGCAGCAATATCCCCACATGCTTCGCAGGATCTTTTTCAAGAATTTTAGATACTACCAAAGATGCTAATAATAATTTTCGGTAGGAAAGCATGCTTGAAGTATCATCGATAAGTGCTATTTGGTTTGGGGATTTCATTACTCGCAAAATAAATGAATCAAGCACCGTAGTGCCTAAGATTTCACTTTCCGGCTTTATTCTATAGTTTTTTTTCCATTCACTTGGGACTTTGATCGGTGCGGGTTTTTCTGATTTCCCCGAACATAGTAAGTACAAGTCCTCTAAAGTATTGGGCACCGTGCTCCCGTTAAATTTAAAATGTTGTTCTAAATAGATTAGCAGTTCTAATCTTTGAATACTATCTAGGCCTAAGGAATCTAATTCGGAATTCTGATCTGTTGTTTCATCTGCGATAACGGTGGGAAACTTTTCTTTGATTATTTGTATGATTTCTTTTTTTAAACTGTCGGCATAATAGTTGAGAGTATTTTTTTGTTTGTTATTGCTAAGTGGAGGAAAGGTTTTTGATGTAGAAGATAAAAGAAAGTGGTATGGGCAAAAGACAGGGGTAATATCTGCGCCATGATTGTACCAATTTTCCAAATGTAGGTTTACTTTGGATTTCTCGAATGGGGCCAGTTTTGGTGTGTTTAGTTTTTCGATCGTAATGATAATTTTTCTTCTGGGCATGAAGAAAAAAAGGTTCAAAGGTATCAGTAATGCGGAAAATAGTAATTCCAAAGTAAGATTTGGGCGTTGTCCTGAAAAAGCATGGCTAAATCTACTGCCCCATAACCCAGTGGTTTTAATCAATAAAACATTCGCATTAGGTGATATTTTTAAGATATCGCTAACGCCTGAATTTCCGCCCAGAGATTCCAGACCTTTTCGTTGCAGTTTGCCTGATGGCCAGATGATGAAGCTTTCGCCTTTATGTAGTCCTTCCACAAGGCTTTGAATTGCTTCCTGAGTGTTTTGTTTAGCGGAAAGACTGATTTTTTCCAGGTCTGGAACTTCTAATGCGTTGAATAAAAGCATGAATGGTTTGATCAAGCGGTTTCGATAATAAGTTTCAAATACTAATGGGCGGGGTGCTAAATATTTAGATAGCAAGGAAAACAGCACGATTGGTTCGGTGTATGCTGGGTGATTGGGTAGAATTAATGTGCCTTTTTTGACATTTTCTAAATGAGACATCCCATTAATAGTTATGCTGTAACGCAATCTTAAAAATAAGCTTAGAAAAAATGATAGAACTCTAGCGATCATGGTTCGTATGCCGATCAATTTTCGTTAAGGAATTGCTGGTCATTAACGGGTGTTTGGCTTTCCTTGGAACTAGCTGAATCTGAGTTTTTTCTTCGTATTCCAATAGCTTTAAGCGCGGCAACGGATTTATGTAATTGTTTTTGGTAATTCCAAGAGAATATCGCATCAATGCTGCTGGTAGTAACCAAGATTAAAAGGGTAATTAAAAAGCCTATCCAAAAAAAAGCGTAGCGGGTGGCAAAGTTTAGTTGTTCAGTAGTGTAAATAAGTTTCGTTTTGGATTCTTCTGACTGATCACGAAGGTCTGCAAGGTGTTGTGCGGGTTCTTCGAGATACATCATTGCGAAGCCAAGCAAAAGTGCCAGAAGAATCATTAATCCTCCGCCAATCAGTCTGCAAATGCGGATTTGAAAGGGAATGAAGATTTCTGAAGCATCTGTATTTATTGGAAAGAAGACATGCTTAAAATGAGTTTTAAAACTAGTAAATCCAAGCCATATTAGAACGGTACAAATGGCTGCACCTGCAAGAATTTGACTGTTTTCCATGATGTACCCTGTAGTTGGCTATCAATAATGAGATTGAATTTAACGCTGGCGTTGTATCCAGCTACCTAAAACTTTTGCAACTCCTGCCATCGTTTCTCCTGAACATTGTTCCGGAGTATCTGAAAGTTTGTGCCAATGCTTGTAATCAAAATCAATAATATCGATTGCGGGAATACCGCCATTGTTTAAAGCTGTGTGGTCATCATCAACGGCAACACGGCTGAACTCGTTGAGTTTGAAGGATTCGATTTTAAGTTCGTTGGCTGTGGCCCAGACTTCGCGAACTATGGCGCCTGCTTTCCACCAAGAATTTTGTTCAATGGGGAATTTTGCATCTTTGCCTGCAACCATGTCAAGGAGAACTGCTGAACGGTATTTAATCGTTTGGGTGTTTTTTCGGGCCTCTCGGGCAAAATGTTTTGAACCGAAAAAGTATTCATCGTCCGGATCAAATACAAATTCCTCTCCATCAAAAAACACGAAGTCCACCCCTATCTTGCAACTCAACTTTTTCATGTGATTGCCCAACTCCATCAAAAGGGCGACCCCTGATGCCCCATCGTTGGCGCTAATGAAGGTTCCTTTGCGTTTTTTTGGATCGGTTTCTTGGTCGGCATATGGCCTAGTGTCAAAATGAGAGCAGAGAATCACTCGTTCTCGAATTCCTGGGTGCCAAGTTATTATCATGTTAACCATAGGGGTGGGTCTTCCCGTGCTTTTCTGGATGGCTTTGAATTCCTGTTCAAGAACCTTGGCCCCCAAGGCTTCAAAATGTTTTTTTATCAAGACTCTTTGTTTTATTATCCCTTCGGAACCACTGATGCGCGTTCCGATATCGCATATATCTTTCAAATATTTCATCGATTGTTCAGCATCGAATGGGACTTGCTGCTCTTTCATGTTCTTATCATCCGGGTTGGTTTGGGCGCTGAGGTGAAAGTTGAAAGCCAATGCAGCAATAAAGATACTCAGTGATACGAATGCAAAGATTTTTGTGCTTGTATTTTTTATCATGATAGAACTCCAAGAATAAATATCCCAGCATCATAAGCTTAGCCATGCTTTCAGGCGATACTTAAATAACTTGTCAAAGAGATTAATGGTTTGGATCAAGAAAAGGAAATACTTTCAGAGGTTTCAGTACTTCATCGTTAGGCCTGTATTCTACTATTGCCCGGAATTTGTTTTTGGAATCCATGATTGCAAAAATGTTACTGGTAGAGATATGTGAATCTGGAAAAGTATATGGTGTTTTGGTTCCATTGAGTACATACCGTAAAATTAAGCCCTCGAGCAAAAGTTTCTGCATGTTTTGAACAGCAAGTTCTTGGGGGAGAATCGTTTTTTCTGCACTGGTTGGTGGTTGATCGAGGGAATGAGAATCTTCCAGGGTAAAATTGCCAATCGAGGTTCGTTCGAGTTCCAAAACATAGCCGCCAGTTTTTAATAGTTGGCCTAAATCGCGGGCAATGGATCGAATATAAGTTCCCTTTCCACAGGTGATTTCTAATTCAAGTAATGGGTATTCATATTTTACGATATGGATGGAAGAAACTTGGACATTTTTGGGAGAGGGTAGCTCAGGCTTTCCTTTTCGAGCAAGTTTGTAAGATCTTTTTCCGTTTATTCGTGCTGCAGAAACTGAGGGTGGTGTTTGAAGTATTTCGCCTTCAAAATGCTTTAAAGCGGTTTGTATTTCTATCAAGGTGGGGGCTCTTTCCACCATGATTTCATCGATTGGCCCTTCGGAATCATCGGTTGCGCTATTGGCGCCCAGCATGATCACGGTTTTATAAACTTTCTTCATGGATTGAATGTATTCGACCAAGCGGGTGGACCAGCCTAAACAAATCACCAACACCCCTGTTGCCAGCGGATCCAAGGTGCCTGCATGACCCGTTGGGATTTTCTCAGTAAACCACCCTTGTACATGATCAACCGCTTTGCGTGATGACATACCCTTCGGTTTATTCACCACGATGATCCCAGAATTTCCAGCCCATTCTTTCAGCAAGATGTTTTCTCCTCTTGCTGATTGTAATGAATCAATGCGGTTTGGTCACCTTGTCAGGCATGGAGTTCTTAATTTAAAATTATCTCTGTCATGGCCCAAGTCTTTCGCCAAGACTAAAGAGCTGCCAAGCGTTACCGCCATGAAACCGAATTTTGATCGAATGTCATCCTTGCATTTGGCAAGTCTGTCTGCGCGTTCTTTATCCGGATCGATGAATAGCAGATTGGATTTAGATGCGGGTTCGAGTTGCGCAAGTTCCACGCCTAAAAGTCGCAGTGGGAGTCTGCGTGTGAATAGCGAGATTAGTTTATCCTTTGCAGCCTGATGCAAAACCGCATCAGAATCGCAGGCCGTTTTAAAGTGAAGGTTGCTATGGGCATCTTTAAGATCTCCATAGCGCAGGTAAATTTTCAGGCAACGCATTGCGAGTTTGTTGAAACGCATCCAAGAAATGGCTCGTTCAAGAAGATGTGCAAGCATGGCATCAATAAAAGTCGGGTCTGCAGTGGGCGGACTAAAGCTGGTGCATCTTGAAATGGAATTCGGGTTGCGGGAAGTAAGCAGTGGTCTTGTGTCGTTGCCCAGAGAATAATCGCGAAGTATGGGGCCGCGCTTTTGAAACATGGCACAAAGAACTTCGATGGGAAGCGCAGCAACTTCTGCAACCCGATTGACATTTAGGCGCATAAATTTTTCTTTGCCCACGGATCCAACGGTGGGAAGAATTTCGACAGGCCAAGGGCTGATGTAGTTTTTTTCATTGCCTGGCAATACCGCAACTACGGGGGAAAAGTGCTTTGTTTCCTGAAGAATAGAGGTTCCTGGGATCCATCGAGAAGCGGTTTTTCGTTGGGATGAAATGCGCAGTTCTTTGGCGTGATGGGTTGCGACATTGGCAATCATTTTGTTGTTTCCCATACCCATGGAAACTTTCAGCCCGACTTCTTCGAAGATTTGTTCGCGTAATGCGGTTACGGTTTTTTGGCGTTCTGTGGGGCCTGTTTGTGCAAGTTGCATGTAGAGGTCATCCAAGGAGGCCATTTCAACTGTACTTGAATGTTCTTTGCAAATTCCCAGAATTTGTCTGCCTGCTATTTCGTAGCGCCTATGATCTCCAGGTACAACCCGTAAAGATTTGCAAAGCTGCCTAGCTTGGGAAAGTCGCATGCCTGTTTTAATGCCTTCGCGCTTTGCTTCGTAACTGCAACTGGCAACCACACCGGTGCCTACAGCAACAGGAATACCCTTTAATTTTGGGTCATCCCGCTGTTCAATGGAAGCGAAAAACGCATCAACATCGAGGTGAACGATGGGTGAAAATTCCAAATGATGCAAGCCCGGAGGCATGTTTGCTTCCCTGCAGTAAAACGAGAATTAATGTACAAATGTATATTGCCTGCGATTAGCAACTTGTCAAGCTTGGAATAAATATTCTTACGAATACTTAAATCTAGTGGAAGAATCCTTCATTTACAGATACATTCTCTATTGCAGGGCAGGATTTTTCACTATCTGCCCATAACTACTTAATGAAATGAAACTATGCAGACGGTACAAATAGCTCTGGGCGCAATCGGGGCTAACGAAATTTCAAGAATTGCTCAAAACTTTCAACTTCGAAAAAATAATGTTGAGAGTGCAATCAATCTTCTCCTCGAAGGGAAGTCCCCGTCTTTCATCGCCCGCTACAGGCGTGCCAAAACTGCGGGAATGAATGAATCCGTGGTTCGTGCGATTCGCGATCGCTTGTTTAAAATAAAAACTTTTCATGATCGCAGAGAAATGATTCTCAAAGCTTTGGAAACCCAAGGGAAATTAACTGAAGAGCTACGCCAGCAAATTCTTGCTATTGAATCCCCTAAGCGACTTGAAGATTTGTATATTCCTTTAAAACCACGAAAATCGGTTCTCGCAGCGGGCGCCCGCGAAAAAGGCCTCGAACCCTTTGCTGAAGCTCTTTGGAATGAAGATTCTTCGGTTGCCAACCTTGATGAAATACTGCCTACCATGATCAATCCCGAAAAGGGGTTGGAAACCATCGATAAAATCACTGAGGGTGTTATCCAAATTCTTGCTGAAAAATTAAGCGAAATCCCTGCGGTTCGTGGTTCTGTACGCGATGATTTATGGGATTTTGGTAATCTTCGTGTATCCAAAACCAACAAAGTGCGAGATAAGCACGGCTTGGAATTAAAAGAATTCTTTTCTTATGTCGAGCCACTCCGAAATGTTCAAGCAAGAAAATACCTGCAAATCGGGAAGGGTGAGAAAAATGGTTTCCTTAATGTCTTATTCGATTGGAATCTTGAGCAAGCCAAGAAAAATGCCCTCGAGGCGCTTGTTGCAAAACCTGTTTCTCAGCCTTCTTTTATCGAACAACCCGATGCAATTAATGAGCTTTCTTCTTCGGTAGATCAACCTGCAGAAGTAGTAGTTATACCCGAAGTGAAAGTGACTCCTGTTCCTGCATATACGCATAAATATGTTGACCTGATCAAAAAAGCGATGAGCGTTGCTGTCGATCAAATTCTTAAACCTGTGCTGGAAAGAGAATGTGTGCGTGAATTGGGCGAAAGGGCATCTGAGCATGCTGCCAGTCTGCTTGCTCGATTTTACCATAACCGCCTAATTGCTAATTCTGCAGGCGCAGTTAAAATCCTTGCAATCGATCCGGGCTTTCGCAATGGTTGTAAAATCGCGGTAATTAACGAAGAAGGCAAGCTTATTGATCACGCTGTAATCTTTCCCCATCAGCCTCAGGGGAAAAAAGAACTTAGCCTTTTAATTCTTGAAGAATTGATTCGTAAACACCAAATCAGCACTATCGCCCTAGATAATGGCAACGCCTCAAAAGCGACCGAAGGCTTGCTTTATGAATTGATAGTCAGGCTTAAAAATCCAAAGCATCTTGAAGAAGAAAACAAAGAAATACTGCCCACTGAAGAAATGATTGAAAAAAGCGGTACGGATGAACTAGGTACAGAATCTGCTGCCGAGGCACCTGCTGCTGAGGCGCCTGCTGCTGCTGAGGCAACTGCTGCTGAGGCACCTGCTGCTGCCGAGGCACCTGCTGCTGAGGCACCTGCTGCTGCCGAGGCACCTGCCCCGATTGGTACGCCAGTTGTACTAGAACCGGTGGTGCCACCTGAAGTGCCAGATCTTGAGTTACCACCTATTGCAGTAACTGCCGATGGGGCTGAACCATCAGCCGAAGCGCTTGCCGCAATTAAGAAAGCAGAGCATGAAGCTCTTGCTGTGATTAAAAAAGCGGAGTTAGAGGCGCAGGCTGCCAAGAAGAAGGAAGAGATTGAGGCCCAAAAGAAGATTGAAAAAGAACGAAGGCAGGCTGAGTATCAGAAATTGGTGAACGATGCCAAGGCAAATATTAAAACCCTTCCTGAAGCGCCTGCGGAAGTGAAATTTGCAACAGTGATAGAAGCTGGTTCTTCCGAATATTCCTCTTCCATTTTGGGCAAAGAAGAACTTCCCGATTCTGAAATCGGAGTACGAGCAGCAGTTTCTATTGGAAGAAGATTGCAAAATCCGCTTCAAGAATTGATCAAGATTGATCCTGTTCATATTGTTTCTGGCCTTGTGGAATTTGAAGTTCAGCACCGGTACCTTCGCCCTGCGCTTGAAAATGTTCTTGAATCTTGTGTGAATATTGGTGGTGCAGATCTTAATAAATGCGAGGCAAGTTATCTGCGTCATATATCAGGTTTAAATCAGTTATTGGCCCAGGAAATAGTGGAACTTCGCAAGAAGAATGGCCCATTCAAAAATCGCGCGCAACTGCTTGAAGTGCCGGGTTTGACTCCCGAAAAATTTGAGCTTTGCGCAGGGTTTTTACAAGTCCATGACGGGGATGAACCTTTCGATGCCACTAATTTTCATCCTGAAGATTACGAAATGGCAAAGAAAATCTTGGATGCCTTTGGTCTTACCAAGGAAGAATGGAAAACCCCCGAGAAAAAAAATGAGCTTCTTCAAAAAGCGATCGATGCAAATCTCAAGGAGATCATCGCAACAACGGGCATTGATTCGGTAACATCGCTAAAAGATTTTCTTGATGAATTGATCCATCCTCTGTCACAAGAACAGACCAAACGGTTTGGCCCAGTTTATCGAACTAGGCAGTTGGATTTTGAAGAGTTGCAACTCGGCCAAGAACTTGCAGGTGTGGTACAAAATGTTGTCGAATTTGGCTGTTTTGTTGATGTGGGCATCAAAGATAGTGGTTTAGTCCATATTAGCCAAATTTCGGCTCGGTATGTGCGCAGCCCATTTGAATCGGTCAGCGTAGGCGATATTGTTACTGTTTGGGTCATCGCTTTGGATAAAGAAAAATCTCGTTTATCCTTAACCATGATTAATCCTAACCGCGAGCCTGATCAGGGCCCCGGTAGATCTTCTAGGGCGCCTGCCCGAGATTACCCTAGGCGGCCAGATCGTAGGCCAGATTCTGCCTCCCAAACTGCAGAAGGCAATCAGGGTTCTTCCGACTCACACGGTGCGCCTCGCCCTCGATCACCAGAAAGGTCGGAGGGCAGATTCCCTGCTGCAAGGCCTGGTAGTGGCGGTGGTAGTGCGGGTAGCAGCCGAAGCAGTAGTTCATTCAGGCCCCGAGATGATAAACCCAGAGGCGCGCGCCCACAAAGACTGGATCCAAACAGGCCCCCACAAATTCGAACATTCTCGAGCCAAAAGCCTATTGAGAAGCCTAATTTGTCTCAGTCCGCCTTATCCGGAGATTCTCCATTGGGTACATTTGCAGAACTGGCAGTTTTTTGGGAGAAGTCAACTCCTAGCGATGCTGGCGAAACCAAAAAGGGTGCAAATGACCAGAATCTTGCAAACCAGCCGGCCCCACAAAAAGACCAAGAGGGTAAGGGCAATCCCGAATAATGTTTTTTCTTGCAGCACCATTTTGTGAGTTTCCTGAAACAAAATAATTCCTAAAATAGTTTTGCTTCCTTGGTAGAAGCTAACATAAGTAAAGGAATTCTTTGTTCGTTCTATTGGAGTAGTTAATGACCAACCCCACCCAAGATGGGTCTCAGCCACAAGGTTCTGGAAAACCCCCTAAGAAGCGATCTTTTTCAAATATTAGTGGGAATCTCGGCTGGCTGGTAATTTTGTTTTTGTTGCTGGTTCTTCTTTTCACTTCCTACAATGGCAACCACCATTCGGTGTTGTATTCGGATTTCGTCAAGCTAATGCTTGATGAAGAAGATTCGAAAAAAATCAAAAAAATAACTTTTATTGGGGTCGAGCGGATTTCAGTTGATGTCAATGATCACGAAAATATTAAAGACGAAAGGTTGAAAAAAAATGTAGGCCCCTCTGGTAAGTTTACGGTCAACCGCGCCAAATTGGATGACCCAGGTCTGGTTATTCAAATGGATAAGCTCATTCGTAATGGCTTGCTTGTCGACCAGCAGGAAGATAATTTTGCGGGTCTGAGTTGGTTTATCATGATGATTTTGCCTGCTATCATTTTAATTGTGTTTTTTCTATTCATATTGCCCAAGTTTCGTGATCCTATGGGGGGTGGCTTCCTCAGCAATTACATCAAAAGCCCTGCTAAAAAGTATGAAAAAACCAAAATGAAGGTTACCTTTGAAGATGTTGCAGGCTTGCAATACGCTAAGGGCGAATTGCAGGAAATCGTTGAGTTCTTGAAATCCCCCGATAAATTCACCCGGCTTGGTGCCAGCATCCCTAAAGGCGTTTTGCTTGTTGGGCCCCCCGGCACAGGGAAAACTCTTCTTGCCCGAGCTGTAGCGGGCGAAGCCGGCGTGCCATACTATTCCATTAGTGGCTCAGAATTTATCCAAATGTTCGTAGGGGTGGGCGCTAGTCGTGTTCGGGATATGTTTAAAACTGCCAAAGATAATTCTCCTTGTATTCTTTTTATTGATGAAATTGATGCAGTAGGTAGAATGCGTGGTGCCGGGGTGGGTGGTGGCTCTGATGAACGGGAGCAAACCCTTAATCAAATCTTAAGCGAAATGGATGGCTTTCAACCTACCGAAACAGTGATTGTACTGGCTGCTACTAATCGGCCTGATGTGCTAGATTCCGCACTTCTCAGACCAGGTCGCTTTGATAGGCATATCACCATTGATAGGCCAACTTGGCAGGGTAGGCTCGCAATTCTCAAGGTTCATACCCGTAATAAGCCCCTTGCAGATAATATAAATCTGGAGATGGTAGCAAGAAAAATGATCGGCATGACTGGTGCAGATCTTCGAAATTTAGCCAACGAAGCAGCTTTGGTTGCGACCCGCCTTGAAAAAGATAAAATTGATCGATCTGATTTTGAAGTCGCTGCAGATAGAGTTCTTATAGGCCCTAAACGCGAAGAAGTTCTTACACCTGAAGATAAACGCAGAACCGCTTATCACGAGGTAGGCCATGCCCTCGTTACTTGGTTGATGCCCGGTGCGGATCGACCGCAAAAAGTTTCTATCATCCCAAGAGGTCAAAGCCTTGGTGTGAACCTTAACGCCCCAGATGAAGACCGTTTTCATCATGGTTTGGATCATTTTAAAAATCAGTTGGTTATGATTATGGGGGGACGGGCCGCAGATAAGCTTGTTTATAACCAACCTTATGCTGGTGCAGAATCTGATTTAAAACGAGCAACAAGGCTGGCTCGAATGATGGTAACCCATTGGGGTATGAGTGAAAAACTGGGGCCCATGGCTTTTAAAGTGGGCGAAGAACATGTCTTTTTAGGCAAAGAAATGCAGGAAGCTCGCGATTTTAGTGAGCAAACTGCCGCACTCATCGATTCAGAGATCCAAGTTTTCCTTAGGCAAGCTGATGAAAATGCTTACCAATTACTTTCTGATAATCGTGTCTACATGGAAAAACTCGTCGATGAACTCATAAGCAGGGAAGAACTTCTTCGTGATGAAATTGAAGACATTCTCAGGGAAGCGGGCTTTATTGTTACCCCTGCAAAACCCTCGACAATCAGTTCTGATTCCTAAATCTGGATTGCTTTAATCACGCATTTAACAAACTTTATGTACCAGTGGGTTTCCGCCCACTGGTGCAATTACCTGCCAGATATTGGGTTTTGCTTAAATAAACATATAAATGTGAATCGTTTAGTTGCTTGTTAAAGTGCTTCGCCATCCTCTTAAATCAGTTTAATAAAATTCAAAAGTACAATCTGATTTCTTAACCCTTGGTTCATTCGGGTATGAATTGAAACCTTCTAAATGCCGTTTCTAATGAAAAAAGGCATGATTTAGGTTGATTATATTAAATCAAGGGCTGTTTTGGGGGTTTTTGCATGTTATTCATAGCACAACTGTAACTGTTGTCTTTTCGTGAACTATTGTAGTAATGGTTAAATGTGTACCTGTAAATAATAATTATCAAACAATTAAGTACTTTTCTTCTCGCGCTACTAGTGCCCTTTTTTTTACAGTAGATAAAAGTTATCAGCCAATTTGTATTGGCGACGGCATCCCTTCTTAAGGTTTGCTGGATATATGTTTTTAGTTGCATTTTGTGAGAGTAAACATGAAAGCGTTCATTGTAAGGTCGGCTTTTCTTGGTTTGATTATGCTTAATGCTGGTTGCTGGGGCCATGAAGGCACAGGGCTTTTTGGTCGTAGGCATTCAAATAGCACGCCTCCTCCAATGCCACAATATGCGCCAGCTTGCGCACCGATGCCACAATGTGCACCAGTTTGTGCCCCTGCACCAGTTTGTATGCCTCAGTAATTAAAAGAGCTTTGGCAGTTTCAATTTCGGGTTTCAGATTCTGAATTGGTTTAGATCTTTTTGTTCGATGAGAAAAGGCTTTCTCTCCTTAGAATCTGTATAACCCTAATTGTTCAAACTTTTTTTGCCACTCTTCGAGTTTGCAATCGAAAGATTGCTTGCGCCAGCCAAGTTGGGCTGCATATTCCTTTTAGTGAGATTTAAGGAATAGTAGTTCTTACCGGGTGTGATTCCTATAGGTTGTTTTTAACAACCTATAGGAATCAAAGGTGTGAGAAATATTCTGAATTATTCAGAGTTAATTCAAATTTGAGGAGGCTGCCATGAGTATTAGGTCATTGATGATTGCTGGGTTTTGTACGATCTTTTTGTTGTCTGGGTGCAATGGGCATCGCGTCGGGTTGACCTTTAAACCTTGGGGCTATTTGATCCATGCAGACAAGAGTTATAGGCAAGGCGGGGCCCCGATGCAAGCTGGTGGTGCCTGTGATTCCTGCGAAATGGGAAGCATGAGTGCGCCTGTTGTATCGCGTTATTCTGAGCCACCCCCAATCAAGATCATTCAACAGAAGTAATAAATTGGGATACCTTGAGGGCAAAGCTTTATGCTAGCCCTCAAATTCCTATTTCGAGCCGATTGTTTTGGTTGATAGGGTCGTAAATTTGGAATGTCAGAATTGTTGGTGGATGATCTTTGTTTTTTTGGAACAAGAACTCCACTCGGTAAATTGCCTCTTCAATTCCTCCCCAATTGCCTTTCACTTTAACCATGCAAGATATCTTTATGGTGGTTTTATCACTACCTGGGCCGATGTTTTCAATGTCCCAAAAGATGATTTCCTTTACTAATTTATCTGCATTATTTTTGGTTAACCAACTCTTGAAAAATTTTAAATCCGTTCCCCTTACAGTTATGAACCGCTCATCTAAATGATTAAGCGTAGAAATAATCAAACCCTTTTTTGTTTCTTTGCTTATTTCTGCAAGAACTAATTCAGCATTTTCTTTGTCGGTCACAACGATTGCATCTAAAACCCAGTAACTTCCCAGTAAAACAACTGTCGCTAAACTCGCAGTGAAAAAGTGTTTGAAATTAGCAAAAACCCAAATGAGAAAAAGTCCCACCCATCCAAATATTAAACCACCATAAATTACTAATCTGCCCTCATAGAACAAGTCCATTTCATCGACCTTCCTAATTGGTGGGCGTGCTTTTGTTTATTTTGAAAAAAACATAAGCAGTTGCAATCAGTCCAATGCCACATCCGATAAAAATGCGTGCCAACCCTTTGTCTGCCATGAATTGCAAATGGAACAGATTGAGAAATTGGGGCCCCGCAAGGCTGATTATACCACCAACCATAGCAAGGAACCCCAGTAAGACTGTAAGTCCAAAAAAGAACTTTTGTGCCATAAAAGGCAGGCTTTTAGAGCCTTTCCTTGGGCCATACTTCTTTGCCGTACCTTGCCTTTTTGCCTAGGCTTTCTTCAATCCTAAGTAACTGGTTGTATTTTGCAATGCGATCAGTTCTGCTCGCAGAACCTGTTTTGATCTGGCCTGCGTTGGTCGCTACTGCAATATCTGCGATGGTGGTATCTTCCGTTTCGCCACTGCGATGGCTAATGATTGTGGTAAAACTATTTCGCTTGGCTAATTCGATGGCTTCCAAGGTTTCGGTAAGGGTCCCAATTTGGTTTACCTTAACCAAGATGCTATTGCCGGATTTTTCATTGATACCGCGTTGCAAGCGCGTGGTATTGGTAACGAAAAGATCATCACCTACTATTTGAACTTTGCTGCCAAGTGCAGCGGTAAGTTTCTTCCAGCCATCCCAATCATCTTCAGAAAGACCATCTTCAATTGATCGGATAGGCCATTTTTTGCAAAGATTAACCCAGTAATCCACCATTTCATCGGATGAGATTACTTTGTCTGGGTTGCTCTTAAAGAAGCAATAGCCATTTTTGCCTTTGTGTTTGCCTTCTTCAAAAAGCTCTGTACAAGCAGCGTCGAGTGCGAAAAATATATCTTCATTAAGTTTATAGCCCGCATTTTCAACCGCTTTAGAAATAAATTCCAATGCTTCGTCAGTACTTTTAACATTAGGTGCGAATCCGCCCTCATCACCTACCGCAGTGCTAAGGCCTTTGTCATGTAACACTTTTTTAAGGTGATGGAAGATTTCTGTTCCCATGCGCAAGCCTTCTGCAAAAGTGGGGGCGCCTAAAGGCATGATCATGAATTCTTGAAAATCAACATTGTTATCTGCATGTTTGCCACCATTGAGGATATTCATCATGGGCACAGGGAGTACACAGGCATTTGTACCACCAATGTAGCGGTAAAGGGGCAACCCGGTTTTAGCTGCACCAGCGTGGGCGCAAGCCATAGAAACACCAAGCATTGCGTTGGCACCAAGATTACCCTTGTTGGGGGTGCCATCAATTTCAAGCAATAAATGATCGATACCAACTTGGTTAAGAACACAGTGGCCTTTAAGTTTGGCCGCAATGTGGTGATTTACATTTTCAACTGCCTTGCGGGTGCCTTTTCCCAAAAATCTCTTCTTATCGTTATCCCGAAGTTCGATGGCTTCATGAGCACCAGTACTGGCGCCGCTCGGAACTGCAGCTCTTCCAAACATACCGTTTTCCAGAGTTACATCGACTTCTAGGGTGGGGTTGCCCCGGCTATCGAGAATTTCACGGGCATGCACGGATTTAATAATGCTCATTAACTAATCCTTTTCATAAAGCTGTGGTAATAAATCGTTTCAGTATTAAAACTTAATTTGTCTGAAACAGTTAGTATCAATTTATGGAATTAGGTTAAAAATTTAAGAAGGTTTCGGGTTTGAACCATAAAAAGTCATTACTTGTTTTATCCGATTGGCATCGATTGGCCCTTAATTATAAATCCAATGGGGCAGGGGTATAGCTTCGGTGGTGAATCCCAGTCGTAATTGCTTTGACTTTAAATCAGCTTAAATCGATAAACTGGACGGAGTAACAAAGCGCCCACCTCGAGCGAGCGCTTCGAAAAAAGTTTGGCGTAGGGGAAAATACCAAAGAGGGTATCAGTAATAAGGTGATGAAGGGCGTGGGATGGTGTATTGACCAAAATGGTCGAATGGGAATATGATCCGGCTGGGTGGTATTGGTTGATTGTTGAAAGTGGGTGTAGTTTTAGCAATGTTAAATGAGTTTATTAAACAAAAAGAAGTGCCATCGGTAAAGCTGCAAGTATTTATCTTGTTTGCATTGATGTTGTTGGTTGGTGGAATACGGGGTTGGCAATTAACACATACGGAAGTAGCTGCCCGCGATAGCATCGGTTTTATCCGTTATGCGTGGCTTCTAGAAAATTCAAATGATTGGAAGTCTGTAATCAAAGATGCGCAGCAGCATCCGGGGTTTCCGTTTGCAATTCATTTTGTGAGCAACCCTGTTCGGTACTTTGTTGATACGGATTTGCCGTTTGCGTATCAGCTTAGCAGTCAGTTGGTCTCGTCTTTTTTTAGTGTGTTATTGGTACTCCCATTGTTCTATATGGCAATGGAAATGTTTAATATGAAGGTAGCGATTTGGTCGGTATTGTTGTTTGAGTTTCTGCCCGCGATTAGCAAGGTGTTGGGGGATGGTTTGTCGGAAGGGATGTTTTTGTTTTTTTCAGCAAGTGCGCTGGCTTGTATTTTAAATGCGTTTAAAAGCAATCACTTGGCCACATGGTTTTTTGCGGGGTTGTTTTCGGCTTGTGCTTATTTGGTAAGGCCGGAAGGCATGATAATTGTATTCGCATGTTGCGTGGTGATTGTGGGTTATATCCTATTGGGTAAATTTAACGATTCGAATGTTAGAACGAAGATGGTGTTAGGTTTGTTTGGGGTGATGCTAGGTTTTTTTGTGCTGGCATTGCCTTTTATTTTGACGATTGGAAAGTTGACAACGAAGCCCACCGGGCAGAAAATACTTGAGCAAATCTCAATTGCTCCGATTCAAGCAGATAATAGGCTTGCTATGGTGGATGCGCCAAAGTTAATGATGGGGGGGCATGATCATTTGTTTTTGTTTGCGAGTTGGTGGGAGGGTGAAGACAAAAGCCCTGCAGCACGGTTTATGTGGTCCTTCATGGTGCTTGGGGATTCGTATCTTAAAGGGTTGAATTATCTCGGTTGTGCGTTTGCGTTGGTTGGCTTATTGATGACTCCCAAAGGTTCGTGGTGGAAGCCGGGCATGCTGGTTGTTGTTCTTTGTTTTGCCATTTTAAATGTAGCTTTTTATCGTGTGGCGTTGGTGATGGGTTACCTCTCGGAGAGGCATGCGATGCTGGCCTTGATGCTGGTGGTTATCTGGTCGGCTTATGGCGGTGTAGTTTTGGGTGATTTTGTACTTTTGTTTTTTAAGGATTCGTGGGCTAGGATTGTTCTGCATAGGTCGAATCAGGTTTCGATATTGTTGATATTATTACTAGTGCCTTCTGTCTATAAAAGCATGGAGACATTGCATTACAACCGAGAGGGGTTCAAGCAGGTTGGTAAATGGCTTGCCAGCAATTGTAAAGAAGGCGATTCGGTGGAAGATGCATTTTGTTGGTCGCATTTCTATGCTGGCAAAGTATTCCTGGAAGGAAGATCCGATTTGGTTGTTTCTGATCCACGGGTCAAGTATGTGATTGTTGAACGATCGGGAAACCCGCATATTCGCTTACAGACTCAGGATGAAGAATCATTGAAGGCGCAAAAAGGTAAAGTGGTTTATGATTGGCCTTGTAGGCGTAAAGGGGTGAACTCGACGGTGTTAGTGTACGAGGTTCCTGTGCCGTGAAAATTAAAGGGTTGTGGGTGTTTGCTCTGCTTTGTTTTTTTCGTACCAAAAAAGATGAAGCGCAATTAAAGCAAGAAATGGTGGAATCCCTGCGAGGATAATGCCCCAGGTGTATGCCTGCCCTTGGGCAAGTTTACGCGCTTCTTCGATTGCGTAACCATTGGTGATAAAGCTGGCAAAGTAGTTGTTTTCTGTCTTTTGGATGAGATATCCTGCACTGATTTGCATGACAAACATCCCGACCCAATTTAAGCTTCCCAATGCTCCGGTTATTTTTCCCTGATGTTTGACCGTTAAATCTTGACTAAAAGAATAATAGCTGGGGAAAAGTGCGAGAGTCGAAAATCCAATCATGATTAAAACTGTAAGGAATAGTGGCCCCGACGGCATGAACGCCGCGGGGATGCTTAGCAGGGTAAAAAACGCAAAGAACCCGTAAACCCATTTTCTTGAATTGATGATACTTGCGCCTTTGCTGACAAGAAACAAAGTTAGAAATCCTGCAGTAAGGGCACCCGCATCGGATGCCAGATAATATCCCGAAGAAAACCAATTCACCTCGGATTCAGAGTACCCATGCGCTTCTCTTAGGTACAGTGGCAGCCATGCCCTCAGAAAATGCCAGGTTGAATTAATTGCAAGAACCATGAGTTGAAGAACCCAGAACCTTCGGTCAGAGAAGATTTCGTACATTGCTTGGAAGCTTGATTTTGAATTTTCAGAAGCAAAAGATTCATCACTGGCTTCAAGGGATATATCCCAAGTAATAAAGCTCCAAAGAAGAATCCATAATAAGCCAATGAGCCCGACAATGAGGAAGGTGATTCGCCAGCCCGCAAGGTGGGCGAGCACTCCGGGTAATTGGCTGTGGAGGCAGAGTTCAACAATGATTGGGGTGATGACAGCACCCATTGCGGCCCCACTTTGGAGGATGCTGTTTCCCATGGTTCGTTTAGACGGTGTCAAAAGTCTTTGGGTGGTTACAAGCGCACAAGGCCAGTTGGCAGCTTCGAAAAAGCCGAGGGCTGCCCTGCAATAAAGCAATTCTTCTTTATCCCGGGCGAGACCTGTCAAGAAGCCGGAAAGAGACCAGAAAAATACCATTAGCGGGTAGAGGAATTTGACGGAAACTTTATCGACAATCAAGCCTGTGGTAATGGCGCCAACTGCAAAAGCAAGCCCGAACACTCCTTCGATTTTTCCATAAAAGTCTTTTTGGAAATCAAAATCGACCATGATACGGCTGATAGTTTGGTTAAGGGTGAGTCTGTCCATGTAATTAATCATGGTGCCTAGTAAAAGCAAACCGCAAACTATCCAAGCTTTATTTGCAGAAACGCCATTATTGCTCATATAATATCCGGTGGGTGAGGCTTGTTGGGTGATAATTTAGCATGAATTGTTTTAAAGAGTGTGTTTAAATGTGGTTTTTTTCAAGGTGAGCGTGTCGATTAGGGTGATAAATACGATTTTTTTCGGTCGTTTGCAGCTTATTACCCGACTATTACCCGACAAAAGAAATTTTTTGTACAAGTTTCTCGTATGATAATTGAATTACCAGCGTTTTAAAGTGAAAATGAGTAGGAAGCGGAATCGGAGAAATAGACCAGAACTTGCGACGACGAACAAGTTTTAAAGAGGAGCATCTTTTTTGAATACGGAACTTATAAAGGAAATTAGGATGGAAATGCCAGGACCGTTGGATCGTGCGCTGATATGTGCCCGAACAGCAAATGAAAATAAGGCGAAAGATATACTCGTTTTGGACATGAGGAAAATCACGCCCCTATACGATTATTTTGTAATATCCACTGGTGCTAGCAGAAGGCAAATTCATAGCATTGCAGAAGAAATTGATGATCGGATGAAAAAGGTTGGTGATAAAAGGATAGGCCTTGAAGGATACGAAGCCAGTCGCTGGGTGGTTCAGGATTACGGGGATGTGGTGGTGCATATATTTGATAAAAATGCGAGGTTTTATTATTCGTTGGAAGAATTGTGGGCTGATGCTGAACGAATCGACTGGAAACAAGACTAGTGTTGATTTGTCCAGAATTTTAAAGTTTTCTGTAAACTGAAATAACCAATCCAATCATGAATTTTCCCGTATTCATTTCGAGTTTTTTAGAAGAAGCATTAAGCAAAGCAGGCTTTGCTTCGGTAGCTGTATTAGCGCAAATCAGGGCATCCGCAGATTCAAAGTTTGGGGATTACCAGTTTAATGGCTCGATGGCATTGGCAAAGGAAGCCAAGGTTCCGCCCCGGAAAGTTGCGGAAAAGATAGTTGAATTCTTTGCTCTTCCTGAAGTTTTGGAACCTATTGAAATTGCAGGGCCTGGATTTTTGAATCTGCGTATCCGGCCTCAATGGCTTGCTGAAAAAATTCAGAAGATGGCTGCAGACCCTAGACTTGGTGTGCTTACGCCCGCTAAGATTAAAACTTTTATAATCGATTTTAGCTCTCCTAATGTTGCAAAACCCATGCATGTGGGGCACCTTCGCAGTACTATTTTGGGTGATAGCCTAGCCCGAACTCTACGCTTCTTTGGGCATCGGGTTATTACTGATAATCACCTGGGCGACTGGGGCACGCAATTTGGCATTATCCTTTATGGCTATAAGCACTTGTTGGATGAAGAGGCCTTTCAGAGCGAGCCTGTAAAAGAATTGGCAAGGTTGTATGTCGAGGTTAGAAAGTTATTTAAAACAACAGAGGAAATTGCAAAGGGTGTGATTGATCCTGTGCAAAACGCCTGTAGGGATGAAACTGCAAAATTGCACAAGGGTGATCAGGCTAATCTGGAACTTTGGCGCAAGTTCATGCCTGTTTGTCTGGGTGAAATTGAGTTGGTTTACCAAAGGCTGGGAGTGCGGTTTGATCATACTTATGGCGAAAGTTTTTATCAGCCTTATTTGAATAAAGTGGTGCAGGATCTTGCAGCTTCGGGGTTAGCCCGGGAAAGCGACGGGGCGCTTGCTATTTTTCTTACCGAGAATTCTACCCCTGCTTTGGTTCGAAAATCGGATGGTGCATTTACTTATATGACCACCGATTTGGCGACCATTCAGTATCGGGTCGAGCAATGGAAACCTGATGCCATTCTTTATGTTGTGGATTCGAGGCAAGCACTGCATTTTTCCCAATTGTTCCAAATCGCAAATCAATGGCTTGGGCAACAAACACTCTTAGAGCATGTTTCATTTGGTTCCGTTTTGGGTGCAGATCGAAAACCTATTAAAACCAGATCAGGCGATGCTGTTGCCTCCTTGGATCAGTTACTTGATGAAGCGGTAAGGTTGGCAAAAGAAGTGTACCAAACGGCTTATCATCAGGAAGGTGAGACGCAAAGCAAAGAAAGCATCGAGGATTTGAACAAAGTAGGTGATGTGGTAGGAATTGGGGCGGTGAAATATGCAGATCTTTGCCAGAATCGTACTAGTGATTATGTATTTAATTGGGAAAAAATGATGGCTATGGAAGGTAATACTGCAACCTATATGCAATATGCCTATGCAAGAAATCGAAGTATTTTTAGAAAAGGTGAGATCAATCCCGAAAGCTATCGATGTGATTCAATTACGGTACTCCTTGATACTGCGGAAGAGCGGGGTTTGGCGTTGCAACTTTTTCGCTTTGAAGAAGCCCTCACTCTTGCTTTGGTTGATTACAAGCCAAGCTTGATAACTTCATACCTTTGGGATTTGGCAAAAGCATACAGCGTATTCTTTCAGAACTGCCCTGTATTAAAAGCCCCAAATGAGGGGATAAGGCAAAGTAGGTTGTTGCTTTGCGATTTAACCGCTAGGGTATTGAAGCAAGGTTTGGAGTTGTTGGGCATAAATGTGCTCGAGAAAATGTAACATTTTAAAATGGGCGGTTAGATTTTAAGAGGGTGAAAAAATATGTCAAATCAAGCTCTAAGTCCAGCAGATAAAAAAGGTGTTGTGCCTTTCATTAAAAGAAGATTGGGTAACTGGATGCTAAGGCATCAGTTGCCATTCAATTTTGCAATCCACATGGTTGGAATTCCAGTAGCAGTAGCAGGCATTCCACTGCTGTTTCTTTATGAATGGTATTGGGGGGCCGGCGCCCTTTTTGTTGGTTACTTGCTGCAATTCATTGGCCATCAAGTGGAAGGTAATGATGTTGGCGAGTGGGCAGCGATTAAGAAGATGCTTGGAATGAAGTATGTTGGGATATCGCCGAGGTGGAATCCTGAGGATCCGAACCGACTATAAGTTTCCTGGTCGAGCTATTTTCCCTGCTTTTTCTAGTAGAACTGTTTTGACACATTCCTTATCTGCCTGAATTACCCCTCTTATTCTTAAGATCGCTAAAAAAGTTATAACCCCTAGAAGTTTCCTAACTTTTGTAACCGGAACCGCCGATAAAGTTAATGGCGAACCTTATTTGCATTTTAATTAATGCGTTTAGGGCGAGCTTGGGAGATGAAATTAAGGTGTTGAAATTCAGCACTAAACTTTGGGGTCTAATGGTCATGGAATTGAAACCAACAATTATTTGCACCGCATTATTTCTTGCTTTAGTGAGTGGTTGCAAGCAGAACCTCTTCCTTGCGGAAGCTGATTATGAGCATTATAAAAACCTAATGCCAGCAAATTTGGAAAATGATCCTGCAGCAGTGATTGCGCCGATCACCAAATCTATGAGCAAACCTCCCACAGTGAACGAGCCAGAAAGAAAGCCTCGTTACATTTCGCTTGCAGAAAGTGTATCGATTGCGATCGAGCAAGGTACGGTAGGTTTTCAAAACCCCCTTTTCCCAGGGATTGGGCAAGATACTTTGGTGAGTTTTACAGGCAGGGGTGCGAGCGGTTCGGATGCAATCCGGGTGTTTGCGCTTGAGCCAGCAATTGTTGGAAATGAAATTGAAAAGTCCCTTTCCAAGTTTGATGCGGTGTGGACATCTAGTGTTAACTGGAACAATACTGACCGGCCTATTGGTACTGCGCTTGATAACTTTGTAACTTCTTCAGGTGGCTTAAATTCAATTGAAACCATGGACTCTTCTTTAAATTCAACCATTTTGAAGCCGTTACCTACAGGTGGTGTTGCTGGTATTACCTTCAAGACAGATTATCAGTTCACTAATCTTCCCGCCTTTGTAAACCCTAACTACAGGCCTACTTTGCAGTTTCAGTTTGAACAACCCCTTTTGCAGGGCTATGGCGTAGAGATCAACCAATTGCGAAGTTCGCATCCAGGAAGTGTTACCACCCCCGGTGTATTGGGTGGCCAACCTGCTGCTGAAGGTATTCTTGTTACCAGAATTCGCTTTGATCAGCAGCGTGCAGAATTCGAACGCAACTTAACCTATCAGGTTCTTAATGTGGAATTTGCTTATTGGAATCTGTATGGTTCTTACTGGACCTTGTTTGCCCGTGAGCAAGCACTTAGACAGGGTTATGAAGCTTGGAGAATTAGTAAAGCACGGCTTGATGCTGGCACAATTACTTTGGCCGACCTTGCTCAAACTCGTGGTCAGTATGAATTGTTCCGCGGCCAACGCCTTGAAGCTCTGGATAAGGTTCTTGAAAATGAAAGACAAGTCCGTGCTCTTTTAGGTATGCCAGCCGAAGATTCGACTCGGCTGGTTCCTAGTGATGCACCGACTCTTTCAAGGTTTGAACCTGATTGGGATTCCGCTTTAGATGAATCTCTTACCCTTAGGCCAGAGTTGTTCATCGCCCGCCAAGAAGTTAAAACCAAACAGATGGATTTGATTCTTGCAAAGAATACCTTGATGCCTGACCTGCGTTTCCTTTCAACCTACGATTCCAACTCGATTGGAAGCACGCTGGATGGTGCAGGGAATACTAACGCTCTTAAGAACCTTGCAGAAAACAGGTTTAACAACTGGTCCTTGGGCCTGAGGATGAATGTGCCAATCGGTTTCAGATCGCAACATGCAAATGTTCGAAATGCAAGATTGGAACTTTCAAAGAGCTATGAAGTTTTACAGGATCAGGAACTGAAGGCTGGAAGGTTTCTCTCGCAATCCTACCGCAAAGTGTTTACCACCTACGAACAGATCAGGGTGCAACGCGCTCAGCGGGAAGCCTTTGCAGAACAACTTCGAATCCGATTCCAAGAATTTCTTGCAGGCAAGGGTGCGGGCAACAGAACACGCGATACTGTGGATATCCTTCTCGAAGCACAGCGCTTCTGGGCTGACGCACTTGCCAATGAATATGCTGCTATCGTGCAATACAATATTTCATTAGCTAACTTTGAATTTGCTAAGGGGACTATACTTAAGCACAATAATGTTCAGATTTCAGAAGGTTCGCTGCCTGGTGTTGCTCAAGTAAGGGCTGTCGAACACTTCAGGGAAAGAACCAAGGCTTTGGTTATCAGAGAACACCAGAACCCTTTGATGCATAATTCGCCTAATGCGGAAAATGGCGACCCAGGCCTGCCACAAATTCCAAACGATGGCGCAGTCAGCCTTCCTGCTTTGATGAAAAATGCACCTGCGGTACCTGAGGAAGTCAAGAATGGTGCCGACACTAAGAGCCCGATGTTGATCCCTGTACCGAAGATCGAGGGCAATAATCTCTCCAAAGATTTAAATCCCGCCTCGAGCCAAACAGTGATCAAGCCCGTCGCTGCCAGTAGCAGTGCCCCGACTTCTACAGGATTAAGGTTTGAAAAACCCGAAATCACCATGAAGCCTGAGTAGAGTATCTTTAAGGTTATCTAGGCGATTTCTGCAAAGAAGCCGGTATAATGCCGGCTTCTTTCGTTTTTATCCGTTGCAAATTCTGGGCATTGATTGGAACTTGTTATGAAGCGCTTGTATTTGTACGAAGAGCTTTCTGCAATGAAGTTAGATACCCAGAGCGCTATTGCTCCTCTCTTAAACGAGGGGCTCTCGATTCTCAAAGCTTTGATCATTGATTTTACAAAGCTGAATCAGTTTGAACTTTTTGTATTTGCCTCTCAGGAAGTTGGCGAATCCCTCGTTGCTGAAAAACTCATTAACTTAAGTCAATGGCTTATCCCGGATTCGCTCAACCCTTTTTCGAATATTGTTAATTCCCAAGATGCGGTGCTGGTCATGGCGCCTGAAGCAGAAGGCATTCTTGTGAATCGAATTAAGCAGTTAAATGAAATAGGCGCAGAAAATCTGAGTTGCTCGGTTGAAGCAAGCTCTCTGGCAGGAGATAAATATCAAACATTTCTTTTTTTAAATAGAATGGATATTCCGACGCCTGCAACTCTGCTGCTAGGCAGCTTCCTGAAATCCCCGCAACTAACATTTCCTTTGGTTTTAAAACCTAGGGACGGCGCAGGCACAGCGGATACTTTTTATATTAGTACCTTCGGTTGTCTAGAGAATAAGGCTTCTAGCATTCTAGAACCCGATCAATGGATTGTTCAAGAATTAAAGCACGGTTTGACCGTAAGCTATTGCTTTTTTGTACACAAGGGCCAAAGCACACCCATCGTTTCCAGCTTTCAAAACATGAATTGCATCGATAATCAGTTTGTTTATCTGGGTGGCTCGCTTCCTTTGCCTGTGGATTTCGAATATCGTGCTTTGATTCTTGCGCAAAAAACCATTCGTGACTTCGTTGGTTTGAATGGGTGGGTTGGCGTTGATTTGGTTCTTGGGTCGGATCCCAATGGATTTGAGGATTTTGTCTTCGAAATCAATCCAAGGTTGACAACAGCCTACCTTGGCGCCAGGCATCACCTTCATATTAATCCTGCTTCCTTGTGGGTAGCAAACGATTTGCTTCTTTCTCAACCTGTAGGAAAAGGCAATAATATTGTCTATTGCAAGAATGGTGTGATTAAAATTAAACGGGGTTAACCGAAATGAAAATTAAACTGATGGTGTGTGGCTTTTTCTTTTCGATAGTTCTAGGTGGATATGCAATGTTTAGTGCCCAACAAGATGAAGATAAAAAGTTGGCAAAGTTTTTTGATGCGATGTTGGAAGATGAATTTAAATTGCGCCCCATGGTTGCAACCCAGTTGGGAGATCATCGATTTGATGATAGGCTGGAAAACCCTAGTGGAGAAAATCGGAAGTTATGGAAACAATTCTATAAATCTTCGCTCGAAAAGTTGCGATCGCAAATCAAGCAGGAATTTCTAAGTGCCAGCGGGAAAGTTGACTTTAAGGTTTTGGAGTCGAACCTTGAGCGCACACTTTGGCTGCAGGAATTCAACAAAACCTATGAGAATGACCCTAGATCTTACAATGAATTGGTTGCAGACAGTCTGTATTTGCCTTTGTCTCAATCAACTATTCCCGAAGAAAAAATTGTTGAGGCTTTGATTTCAAGAGTTGCGTTGGTGCCCAAGGTTTTGCAGTCTGCAAAAGAATCGATTAAAAATCCGCCCAAAGTCATTCTCAACACTGCAATAAAGCAGAATCTCGGTTCGATTCGGTTTTATAAAAAAGGAATTGGTGAGTTTGTTAAAAACCAAGAGCTTAAAATCCGCCTCCTTGATGCCACCAACAAAGTTGTACCCGGTCTGGAAAGTTATCAGGATTTTCTTCAAGAACTTGCAAAAAAAGGTATCGACAGCGATTGGCGGATTGGCAAAGAACAATTTAAGTTGAAATTGGTTCATGAACTTCAGACGGGAGTTGATGCGGATGAATTGCTGCGCCTTGCAGAATTGGAGATGGTTACCGTCACCCATGAAATGTATGTAATAGCGAGGCAATTGTGGTCCGGTTTGTTTCCTGGGAAGGTGCTCCCTGTTCCAGATAGCACTGGGAAAAATGAAACAATTTCAAAGGTTCTTGATAAACTGAGTGAAAAAAGGGGCAACCCTCAAGATCTTCTGAAAGATACCAGAAGCACTGTCAAGAAAATCCAATCATTCATCACCGCCAATAACATTCTTACTTTGCCCCAGCCTGATCGATGCCAGATTTTAGAGATGCCAGAATTTCAAAGAGGGAACTCTGTTGCTTATTTAAATCAGGCCCCGCCACTTGATACTAGTGCCTCTAGTGTTTATGCTATCAGCCCGCCGCCTTCCGATTGGGATGCCAACACCGTTTTAAGTTTTATGAAAGAATATAATAGCTATATGTTGCAGATTCTGACCATTCATGAGGCCTACCCAGGCCATTATGTTCAGCTTGAATACTCGAACAAGCATCCCTCGAAAATCCGCAGAGTATTATCTTCAGGGGTTTTTGCTGAAGGTTGGGCGGTTTACACCGAAAAAATGATGCTTGATGAAGGTTATGGCGGCCAAGATCCTGGTTTGAGAATTCATCAGCTAAAATGGTATCTGCGTGCGGTTGCCAATGCAGTTCTCGATCATCAGATGCATTGCAACAATATGACGGATGGGCAGGCGCTGGATTTACTTGTAAACCGTTCGTTTCAAACCAAGGGTGAAGCACTGGGAAAAATTATCAGGTCGAAACAATCATCGTGCCAGCTTTCCACTTATTTTGCAGGCGCAGTTTTCTTTAACAAGCTTCGGGCCGATGCACAAAACTCTAAAGGAGACGCTTTTAATCTCAAGAAATATCACGAGGCAGTTTTGTCTCATGGAACGCTCCCCTTGAAATTGCTTCGTGATTTGGTGTGGGTGGATCTTAGTTTGAAAAATGATTGAAAAAGTGTGCGTCAATCCCAAAAAAGAAAGAAATATTCTTTAAGTAAAGTGACATTGAAGCGATAACCGTTTGTGTTATATCGCTTTCATGTTGGTTGGGGGACGGAATTGTTTTTGCCGGGGGAAGTTTTAATGTTAATCAGTCGATTTCAATTAGCTGGGTTTCTGGATGATGACTTTATGACAGAAGGTTTGGCGGAAGATGTCGCAAAGGTTTTTATAAATTGGTTGATCGAAAGGGCGGAAAAGTTGGTGGTATTCGAAAAAAATCCGGTGTTATTAAAGTTAAAGTTGCAAAGGTTGGCGAATAAAGGGCGATCTATCCGGAAAATTCTCGTGTTATGGGAATTGGAAGGCCAAAGGGCAAATTCGCATCAATTATTGGCCGCCGAAGAGTTGCACGAAGTACTCGAAGAGTACCCTGGTGATTCCATGAGTTTGCTTTTACGCATGGTAAAAGTTCTTACAAAGCGGGATCGCGAAACAGTGCACTCAGTAACAGCCTTTGGTGAAGATTCTGGGATGAAGCGGAAGTGTGCTTGACCCATATTTTCCAAATGCCCCATTTTCTCTATTTTTTCACTGGTTATGCTGAATTTACGCTCTCTTTTCATTTGTCCTCTTAAAATAATTTCATTTTGTTTAAGGTTAACTATTATTCAGCACTCTACTTAGGTAGAATGTTGTAGAGTTAATTTAAATTGCAATCTGTTATTTATTAAGGCGGACTTCTGTGAGTACTACACCAGAACCTCAAGTTGATCCTCGATCCTTAGATTTAGAGCGAAAACGCCTAAGTCAAAGGCTGGAAGAGATGTCCAAGCTTTGTGAATCGGATGTTCCGCCCAGCATATTTTATGGTGAGCTACTTAAAAAGCTTTTGGAGTCGCTTGCGGCCCCTGTCGGTGCGCTTTGGATTCGAACCAATCAAGGTAATCTTCAGCTGCAATTTCAAATCAATTTGAAGGAAGTTGGGCTCGACCGATCTGAAGAATCACGGCAAAGTCACGAAGAACTCCTTAGGCAGGTTGTTGTTAATCCTAGGCAAGTGGTTCTACTTCCCAGAAGCGGATTGGCATCTGACGAACCGGGCAAATCGGGTGCTGGTAATCCCACCGATTTCTTGCTTTTAATGGTTCCCATTCTTTTAAATAACCAAATCACAGGCATTATTGAGGTATTTCAGGGCTCTAATCGGGCTATGAATGCCGTCCCCGGTTTTATGCAATACATTGCCCTAATTGCGGATATTGCAACCCGATATCAGCGCAATCAAATGCTTGGCCAAATGCTGGGTCAGCAGCAAATTTGGACCCAAGTCGAATCTTTTTCTCGCTTGGTTCATGCGAGTCTTGACCCTGTTGAAGTTGCCTATCAAATCGCAAATGATGGTAGGCGATTGATTAGCTGTGATCGTTTAAGCGTAGGTATTTGCTATGGTAAAAAACCGGTAATTGAAGCCATTTCGGGTGCGGATGTCGTAGAAAAAAGATCAAATCTTGTTAGGCTTATGCAGAGACTTTCATCCAAAGTTCTTGAGTGGGGCGAAAAACTTGTCTTCACGGGTGCCAAGGAAGAAACTTTGCCTCCTAAGGTGCTTGCGGCCCTTGATGAATATCTTGCCGAAAGTGGTAGTAAACTTCTTGTTGTTTATCCTGTAACGGATGATCGCGATAAAGATCGCAAGCCTCCGTTTCGAACTGTTTTGCTTATGGAATCGTTCGATCCCCCAACAGATCCGCAACAGTTGATAGCAAGGCTTGATGTCGTCGGTCGCCATGCTGCAACTGCAATTTATAATGCTATCCAGTATCGCAGAATTCCTATGCGTTATATTTGGATGCCTCTTGCGAAAGTTCAAGAAGGCTTGGGGGGCGCAACAAAAGCTATAACACTCGCAGTAGTGGTGGGCATTATTGGCCTAGGTATTATGTTTTACTTTGTGCCTTATCCTTTGAAAATGGATGCTTCAGGTCAATTGCAGCCCGAAATAAGGCGCAAGGTTTTCTCCGCAGTTGAAGGCGTTATCAAAGAACTTAGTGTAAAACCGGGCGATATGGTTTCTGAGAATCGGTCGTTGGGGATTATGTATGACAGTCAGTTGGAAAAAGAAATTCGAACCCAACGCAAAGAAATTCAAATGGCAGATCGTGATGTTCGGATGTACGAACAACGCTCTAGCAAGGGAAACGATTCGGAGCGTTTGTCAAGCCTTGTTGAGGCTGAAAAAAGTAGCATTATCCGGCTAAGTAAAGACCGGGAACTTGATGCGTTGGTTAAAAGGACTAACGCAGACCTTAATCTTCAGAAAGAAGGCTTTTTTGCATTAAAAGCCCCGGTGTTTACTTCGCAGGAATCCGTTCGGGTTGGTAATAAAAAATGGAAAGTACTTAGTAGTGCCTTCCAAGAAAATCTGACGAATCGCGTTGTGAAGCCGTCTGAAGAATTACTCCGATTAGGTGCAGTTGATGGGCCATGGGAAGTTGAACTTAAAATTCCACAGCAGCATATTGGGCAGGTTCTAAAAGGCTTTGTACGCATGAATAAAGATGAATTGGATGTTGATTTTATTGTGCGTAGCGATCCCACCCGTAAATTTAAAGGCAAGCTAGCCAAAGTCAAAATTGGGGGCGAAGCTAATCCCGAGCGGTCTTCCGGTATGGAGGCCGAACCAGTTGTGATCGCCTGTGTAACCTTGGTTGGTGTTGATAAAGAGTATGAAATCCCTAGGGAATTACTGCTTTCGGGTACCGAAGTGCATGCGAAAATCATCTGTGGTAACGAGAAAATGGGTTATTCCTTCTTTTATGGGCTTTGGGAATTTTTCTACGAAAAAATTGTGTTTTTCTTCTAATCAGCAAGCTCAAAACCATTGCTGGATGGATAGAATTTAAAATATATAACCGGGGCGGCTAGGAGATTATCATGTTTAGATGGGCAGCAGTTACAGTTTTGTTTTTTGGGTTAGGTGTTGTTGTGTTGAATGCGGTTAATAAATCGACCTATCAAAAGGCAGGCGCCAATGATGGACTCGTCTTTACTTCGACAACCGAAGAAATTGTTGTGCAAGTCGGCGAAAACAAAACCAATCTTGTTGATGGGAATAATCAACCCAGAGTTGATGCAACAACCACGGTAACAGTTTCGAGACCCGGGGTTAACCAGCCTTTGGTTATTTCCAATGCTCGTATTTCTGCAATGGAAAGGCAGGAAATTCCCTCTGAAAAAGATGGAAAACTATTGTTTGTAGGCACGGATATCAAACCCAAACGCGATATTCATCCAGAAGATATTTTCAAGCTTTCTATCAGTCGCTTGGTGATCGAAGACGATAAAGTTTCTGGTAATGATGTGATATTGTTAGATAACAAATCCAATAAAAAGTTTCGCTTATGGAAGGGCGGGAATGATCCACTAACTCCTGGGAAAATGGCTTTGGATTATAATGAAGCTACTTTTTATAAGCTTGAAGTTGGCGATGAGGTTCAAAAAAATCAGATGGTGGGTTTGGTGAATCCGGTGTTGGCCTTGGATGATCTTGGTATTCGCGCTGCAAAGTTGGAAGCCAGCGAGTCCGATCGCAGGGCGAGTGAGAAAACACGAGATGAAGCTCATAAACGCTTTCAACAACAATCTCTTCTTAGGCAGAAGGGTGCCGGTTCTGATGAAGAGTATCGCTCTGCAGAACTTTTTTGGCGCAGGTATATTGATGAAGAAACGGGCAAGGCGGCATTGGTGGTTCAGTCTCAACGGGAATTAAATGCTGCTGTTACTACGCTTAAAATGCACGAAATCAGAAGTTCGATACCTGGTGTTATCAAAACTATTTATCGTAATCGTGGCGAAGCCATTAAAAATCTTGAACCATTGATTCAGGTTCAAAATCGTGACCGCCTGAGGGTCGAGGGCTTGGTTGAAGTTCAAGATGCTAGAACCATTGGCAGGGATACCAAGGTTATTGTTGAACCATCTCAACCCGAGCAGCCAAAGCTTGTTTTACGCGGGCATTTACAGGAAGTAACTGCAATTGGGGTTTGCCAGCAGGATGGGGTTAGCACCATTATTTCAGGTAGTGAAGATAGTAGTATTCGCGCCTGGAATCCCAACACGAGCGAACAATTATGGTCTCTCACCCTCAAGCATCCTGTTAAATCCATTGCTTGTTTTAGTGGGAAATCCGCTCAGGTGGTTGCTGGTCTTTCTGATGGTTCTCTCGTGTTCTTTTCTCCATCAACAATCCGCGAAAAAGATGCAATAAAATCTTCGAGTTCTGGGCATCGTAGCATTGTTCATGCTCTTGCTATTTCTCCAGATGGTGAATACGCTATTTCTGCTTGTGAGGATCATTCGCTTTGTGTTTGGAAAATCTCCACTGCAGAGCTTTTGCAAAAATTCTCAGATTCACATCGGTCTGGTATTACTTCTGTTGCTTTTGCTGGTCCTAGCAAAATTGTTTCCGCAGGCAAAGATAATTCCATCCGAGTTTGGGCTTTCGATGCAGGCAAAATAGATCCTACCGTACTTCTTTCGTTTGATAAGCGTAGTGGTGATGTTTCGCATTTAGGTGCAAGTCCTGATGGGAAAACTATCTTGTTTGATCAAGGCAAAGAAATCAGGGTAATCTCTCTTACTGATAAACAACTCGAAGGCATTATTCATTGTAATTCTGGCTCTTCCAATTTTACTAATTTTGCTGCCTATTCTCCTGATGGTAAAACTGTTCTTACCAACGGTGGTAGCGATGGTAAGGTTCAGCTTTGGCGCACGCCTATTAACAATGCGCGCCCTGCTGAATTAAGGCAATATATCTGGACTGGTGGTTCTTCTTCTTGCTGTGCTTTTTCTCCGGATGGAAGTTTTGCTGTGACTGGCACACAAGATCATCAAGTGCTGGTCTGGGCCTTGCCCACTAAGCGGGAAGTTGAAGAAACACTATATGGAACCATTGCGTTAAATGAAAACTTTTTAGATTCGAATTCCCGGCAAGTTCGCATTTGGGTTGATCTTAAAAACCCTGGTTGGTTGCATCCGGGCGGAATGGCAACTCTCGTTATACCCGGTGCCAAAGTCGTAGTTACCCCTGATAAATAATTCAACCTTAACTAATTTAATCCTATGAGTGAGCCAGTTTCTTCTGACCTCGAGCGACGCAAGCAGATTAAAATCCGCTTGCGTAAAGATTTATCTATCGAGGCTCAGTTATATGAAGGCCGTACTTTTTTTGTTGTTAAAGACCCCGTTAGTCTTCGCTATTACCGCCTTAAGGAGCATGAGCATTTTTTGCTCGACTTTATGGATGGTAAGAGGACGCTTCAAGATGCCCAAAAAGCATATGAAGATCGTTTTCGCCCAGATCGCCTTAGGCTTGAAGACCTCGAAGCTTTTGCCCAACAACTTTTAACTGCAGGTTTGGCTCAAAATGAAGCACCAAAATCTGGCAAACAGTTGTACGATAGGCATATTAAAAAAAGACGAACCGAGCTTTTTCAAACCTTTACCAACATTCTTTACATTAAAGTTCCGGTGTTTGATCCAGACTATGTCTTGAAGCATATGCTTAAGTATTTTAGTTGGATTTTTTCATTCGGATGGTTTCTTATTAGCCTTGTCATCATGAGTGCTGCGGTTCTACTAGTCTCTTCGCATTTTGATACTTTTCGCAACAAACTGCCCAATTATTATGAGTTTTTCTTCAGTTTCAAAACATTGATCTATCTTTGGTTTGCCTTGGGTATTGTCAAGGTTATCCACGAATTCGGGCATGGGCTAAGTTGTAAAAAGTTTGGAGGTGAAGTGCATGAAATGGGCATGCTCTTTTTATGTTTTTCCCCGGCCCTTTATGCCAATGTTTCCGATGCTTGGACTCTTCCCAATAAATGGCACCGTATCATCATTAGTGCTGCGGGTATTTATGTTGAACTTATCATTGCTTCGATTGCAACTTTTGTTTGGTGGAATACCCCTAACGATCCTTTTATAAATAATCTTGCCTTATGTATCATGATTGTTTGCAGCGTAAGCACGGTTGTTTTTAACGCCAACCCATTGATGCGTTATGATGGTTATTATGCTCTTGCAGATTGGCTGGAGATTCCTAACCTGCGGGAAAGGGCCAACCGGTTTATCAAAAATCTTCTTCTTGAAACTTGTTTTGGTGTTGAAGTTCCGCCCGAGCCATACATGGCGGCAACCCGAAAAACTCTTTTTATCTCGTATGCCGTTTTTAGTTATCTTTATCGCTGGGTTGTTACCTTTACTATTTTGTATTTTATGTATTCGTTTCTTAAGCCTTACAAGCTTGAAGTTATCAGTGCGGCTTTGACACTTGCTTCGATTGGTTCGATGGTGGGTTGGCCTGTGTATCGGTTTGGGAAAAACTTATTTCGCAGGGGGAGGTTGCCAGATATGAATCGTGCTAGAACGACTTTAACTGCTATTATTGCAGCGGTTTTACTTTTGGTTTTTTTCACCGTTCCTCTTCCGGTTAATCGCCTGCGCGGTTATGGGCTCGTTGTACCTAGGCCTGAAACCACGGATAAACTTTTTGTTACTGTTCCGGGGTTTCTTCAAGATATAAAGGTTCGAGCTGGGCAGGAGGTTTTTAAAGGTGATGAACTTGCGGTTTTCACCAACCATGAACTTGAATCAAAACTTTCTTCTGCTAAGACCGAACTCGAAGCCAGCGATAAATACCATCGCGTTCTTTTAGTTCTTAAAGATCGCATCAACGATCGCTCTGAACGCGATCGTATTGAAATGGAAATCAACAAATCGGTTCGTACAGGCGATATGGCGAAAATCGAATCTGATGCTCTTGTTAAATTAAAAAAAGACAAGCTTGCGATTGTTGCAACTCGGGATGGTATTATCGGGCATGCCCCAAAACCTGAAGATATCGGGAAACTGTTTCTTGATGATCCCAATGCACCGCTTGTTTCGATTTATGAACCCAAGGTGCTTAGCATTTGCTTACCATTGGTTCCTTCTGAATTTAATCAATTGAGGCAGAACATTTACAATTCAGAACTTTTGAAAAATAAAGCTGATAGTAAATCTGTACCGTGGGAACCGGATATCTACATACGGGTTCAGGGCCGTGATTCCAAAGTTTGGAAAGGTAAGATCAGAACTGAAAGCCTTCCTTCCTCCGAAGCTAAGGAAATTCCCATGGCACTCTCTAACAAAGCTGGTGGTCCCATTCCTGTAAAGGCTACCGAGGTACCAAACCAATTAGTTCCTCAAACACAGCAATTTTTGGTCTATATCGATGTTTTAGATGCAGATGCCACGATTTTTCCCGGGTGCATGGCTCAAGCTAAAATCTACCTGCAACCAGAAACTTGTGCCCAATGGCTTTGGCGCCTTATCAGTGACCTTTTTGATATTGGTCTGGTAAGATAATTTTCGGTGTTCTATCTGCGTTTACCTCATGGGTGCAATATGTTCCTGAACCGAGTTTTATTGGTTAGTTTCTTGTTTTTTTTAAAACCAGTTTTGGTACATGCTGATCTTTTCGATGAGTACACAAATCAAGTATTGCAAAAGATGGTTGAAAATGGTTTTTGCAAAGAGGTCGAGGCAATCTCTTTGAAGGATATTACTGATATTGATTCCGTGCTTATTGGTGTTCAAGCAGGCTTTATCATCGTTAAAACCAACGAGGGGCGTTACTCTCGCTCGCTTGTGCAATTTGCGAGGCAAAAAATTGATGCCAATAATGCTACTCCCATGGTTCTTCTTGAACGATTCACCACTTACCGAGAGGGCGAGGAAAGAACCGTTCTTGCATCTGCCAAAAACATCGCTCTTTTTTCAAAATTTAGGTTTAGTTTTGATCTCGGTCAAGTTGTACCTTCTGAGTTAGGGGGAGATATCCTTTTCGAGTCTGAGAAAGGTTCCCCAAAAATTTCACCTCTTGGCAAAGCTAAAATTTTTCTTGTCATCAAGGCACACCCCGATGCAAAGCCTATGAAAAAAGAAAATGCGGTTACCGTTGGGCCTACCTTTGATATGAAATATTTTAATGGCACTTACCAGCTTAATGATGATGGCCGAAGAACCGGTAAATTGATTCTCAAGGTGGATGATCTAGGCGAGGTGCTTGGTTCTTTTTATTCGGATAAAGATGGTCAAAAGTATGAAGTGCGTGGAAAAGTTGGTGCGCCTCCTCATGCAATCCAATTCATCATTAAATTCCCTCGGATTGAGCAGAATTTTCAAGGTTTTCTTTTTACTTCCGATGCCAAGGCCATTGCCGGGTCTTCTAAACTGGTTGATCGTGATTCTGCTTTTTATGCCATCCGGATTGAATGATCTAGTTTCCAATTATTCGGGCATTATTTATACTATTTTCGTTCAATTTGAAGTTTTCAAGTATAATAATTATTAACATTCAACCACGGTGTTTTATACAGCTCAGGTTTTAAAGGGCCTACCTTGGATAAGATCAGCCTCTTTTGTTTTGGTGCTAGTTATTCTGTGGCTCTGGTACTTAACATTTTGTACCAGTATAGGCCCATTCGCATTCTTAACATTCTTGAAATCACCTTCGCGCTTGCTGGGTTGTTTGCGCAATCTTGGTATCTTGCATGGTGGCAACCCCCGCTTGCTCAACAATTTGGATGGTTCCTTTTGTCTAGTTGGATTCTTTCTACCTTCTACCTGTATGGCATCATTCATTATCGAAAAATTGCTTGGGGGGTTTTTGTTCTTCCTCTCATTATTTTACTTGTGACTTTGGCGGCATTTTTTAATCCAGCCTTAGATTCTTCAGGCAATAGAATTGGCGGATTGGTTTCCAATATTAAAACCCTTGGCCTTTTGCATGTGGTTTTTTTGCTTACTGCCACTGTTGTTATCTGCCTCGGTTCCCTTGCCAGCTTCATGTACCTTTTGCATTCTAATCAATTGAAGCAAAAACTTGCCCCAGGCAAAGGTTTGGTAATGTTCAGTCTTGAAAAACTTGAATCGGTAATTCGCTTTTGCATTGCTTTATCTTTCCCTCTATTATCCATGGGTTTGCTGTTAGGTTTATATTTGATGGCAAAAAATGTTGAAAGGCTTACCGGATGGTCTGATCCAAAGATCATCGGATCATCCATATTATGGCTTGCATTTCTCATTTTGATTTATGCGCGATATGGATTTCATTTGCGAGGCAAACAACTTGCAAGCCTTACTATCACTATTTTTGCTCTTCTAATTCTTTGCCTGATTCTTCCCCACGATCTTCCGCAAGAGGTGGGGAAATGAATCTTCTGGTAACTTGCTGCAATTTTCGCAATACCCCGATCGAAGTCAGAGAAAAATTTTCTTTTGATAGTAACCGCCTTAAATCTGCCCTTGATTGGTTTAGTGCTAACTCCAATGTCGAGGTTATTATTCTTGCAACTTGCAATAGGGTTGAAATTTATATCGCTGGCATTGATAGCCTAGAATTTTTGGGCAAAGATATTGTCAAAAAGTTTCTCTCTGAGTTCTTTGTTGTTCCGATTGAAATTATTGAAAAGCATTTTTTCTTTCTTGGTGCAATTGATGGGGTTAAACATCTTTTCAGGGTGTCGGGCAGTTTGGATAGTATGATCGTAGGGGAAGGTCAGATTGCGGGGCAGGTAAAAAGTGCACTTGAAACTGCTTCCGCTGCTTCCACTGCAGGGCCGTTACTTTACTCACTATTTCGACAAGCACGAAGAGTGGCCAAGCGGGTTCGTACGGAAACTATGATTTCTCGAGGTAATATTTCTGTATCAAGTGTTGCTATAGGTTATGTGAAACAGGTGTTTGATCATTTTGGCGATAAGGTTGTTGGTATTCTTGGCGCTGGGAAAATGGGCGAACTTACCCTTAAAAACCTTCAGGAACTTAATCCTAAGAAAATTATTGTTGCTAATCGTAGCCCCGAAAAAAGCGCTTTGCTGGCCAAAAGTTGCAATGGCGAAGTATACCCATGGGAACTTCTTTCTGATGTTCTTGTTCATGCAGACATTATTATTAGTTCCACAGGTTCCCAGGAACCGATTGTTACCAAAGAACTTTTTTCCTCGGTCGCTCATAAGCGCAACGGCAGAGCCTTAGTCATCCTCGATATTGCTGTTCCCCGAGATTTTGATCCAGACATTCATGATGGTGATCAAACCTGCCTTTTTAATATTGACGATCTTCAGAAAATTCGCGAATCCACACTTAAGGAACGGTTGAAGCATGTTCCTCAGGCGGAGGTAATCGTCGAACAGGAATCTTCTAGATTCATGGCTGATTGGGAACGCAGGCGTAACGGTCCAGTGATTGCCAGGCTTAATCAGGAATTCGAAAACAAGCGCAAGAATGTTGTTGCCAATTTACTTTCTAAATTAAATGGTAAACTTTCCAAGGAAGATAAAGAATACATTGAAGGTGCCTTTCGCCTGCTGCAAAACCAGTTTCTGCATGGCCCCATTAGTGCTCTTGCAGAAGAAATGCAAAGAGGTAATTCTTCCAATCATTCGCTTATTGATGCCCTGCGTAAATTATTCCGTTTGCAAGATTGATACTTAAGTGAATCATGGCCAAATGTCTTGTTACTGGTGGTGCTGGTTTTATCGGGAGTCATTTGATTACCCGGTTTCTTCGCAATAATCACTCTGTTGTTGCTATTGATCATGCCCCTTGGAATAATTTTAATAATCTTTTTAATATCGATTCTGCTGCTTTTAAGTATGTTCATGGTTCAGTTTCTGATTTAGCTTTGTTTAGAAGCCTTATTCAAGAGGCTGATCATATTTATCTGCTTGCTGCAACTGTTGGGGTTCGGAGAGTCATAGAAAATCCCATTAGCACCACGATGACTCAGGTGGATCAAGTACGCGAAATTTGTTCCCTTGCTTCTTCCCATCAAAGAATATTTTATGCCAGCACCAGCGAAGTTTATGGGAAAGTAAAGGTTTCGCCACTTACAGAAGATCTTCCCTTGGTAATGGGTGAATCGAGTAAAGCGAGGTGGGCATATGCCTGCAGTAAATTATTATCCGAATACTTGTTACTTTCTTTGTATCGCGATAAAAATATTCCTATTGTTGTCGGCAGGTTTTTTAATGTTGTTGGGCCTAAGCAAAATAAAGCTTATGGTGCTGTAATACCCAATCTTTTATCTCAAGCAATCAAAGGGGGACCCCTTACCGTTTTCGGTGATGGAACTCAAACCCGATCTTTTTGTCATGTAGAAGATGCTGTTGATGCTATTCTTTCCCTTATGAATCATGATTCATGTAATGGACAGGTTTATAACATAGGAAACGCGGAAGAAATCTCGATTCGTGATCTTGCAGTTAAAATTCGAGCATTAGTTGATCCTTTGTTGGTAATAAAAATGATTCCCTACGAGGATGTTATGCCTTCGGGTTTTGAAGAAATCCTTCAAAGGGTTCCTTCATTGAATAAGATAAATCAGTATACGAGTTGGTCTAGTCGTTATAAGCTTGATGAAACGCTGCATGATTGTTTGAAGGCACTGAAAGAAAATTCAGTCTGATTAATTTTAATCGAAATGGACATTTTGTTTATGAATGAACTATTTTTTGAAAATATACTTGAACTTATTCGCCGTACTTCGACCAGTCTTCCTAAAGATGTAAAGGAAGTGATCGATTTGAACCGGGCTTTAGAGCAACAAGGGTCGAATGCAGACCTTGCTCTTGAGCTTGTTTATAAGAATATATTGATGGCGAAAGAAAAAAGTGCGCCGATTTGCCAAGATACGGGAACCATTAATTTTTACATTTCAACGCCTATTTCCACCAATCAGATTGACCTAGAAAAAGATTGTATTTCTGCAGTTTCGGAAGCGACAAAGCTCGGTTACCTTAGGCAGAATTCTGTTGATAGTTTGACTGGAAAAAACAGTGGGGATAACATTGGGCCGGGTTCTCCTGTTTTTCATTGGCACCAGCACGAGAGTTTTCATATTGAAATTAAGCTTATTCTTAAAGGTGGCGGTTGCGAGAATATGAGTTCCCAGTATTCTCTTCCTGCATCGATCAATGGGGTACGCTGTGATCGTGATCTTGCGGGTGTTAAAGTTGTTATTTTAGATGCAATATGGCAAGCACAAGGAAAAGGTTGTGGCCCTGGTTTTTTAGGGGTATGTATCGGTGGTGACAGGGCTAGTGGTTATGAATTCGCCAAGCATCAATTACTTCGAACTGTTGACGATGTAAATCCTGATCTTCAACTTGCGCATCTTGAAAACCAGATTTTGGAAGATGGCAATAAGTTAGGTATCGGCCCCATGGGTTTTGGGGGGAAACTTACCTTGGGATCTTGTAAAATTGGTTCCTTGAATCGTTTGCCTGCTTCGTTCTTTGTTTCTATTGCCTATATGTGCTGGGCCTATCGAAGGCGGGGAGTTACGCTAGATGTTTCAGGAAAAGTTAACGAATGGCTTTATCAGGAACTTAATGAAAACTTTGATCAGTATAAAGAAGGTGAGTCTTTTACTGTAATTGAGTTGGGAAAACTGGGGAAGCCTTCTACCAAGGTTATTCGCTTGACTACTCCTGTTTCAGAAGCAAATGCACGAGCTCTTAAAGCTGGAGATATTGTTTTGCTTTCAGGAACAATATTCACTGGCAGGGATGAGGTCCATAAATACTTGTTTAAAGGTGGCGATCTTCCCGTTCTTAAAGATGCCGTGATTTATCACTGCGGGCCTGTTATTTTAGAAAAAGATAATGTTTATAAAGTTGTTGCTGCTGGCCCGACTACATCGATCCGAGAGGAACCTTATCAAGCCGAAGTAATCAAGAAATATGGTATCAAGGCGGTTATCGGAAAAGGCGGAATGGGACTAAAGACACTTCAGGCTTGTAAGGATTTTGGGTGTGTTTATTTGCATGCTATTGGAGGGGCTGCACAAGTATATGCTGCTTGTGTAAAAAGTGTGCCTAATGTTTATTTAAAAGAAGAGTTTGGAAGTCCTGAGGCGGTTTGGGAGTTGAATGTACTTGATTTTCCAGTAGTAGTGACCATGGATTCTCATGGCGTGTCTCTTCATCAGGAAATCGCAGATGCTTCGAAAAGCAAACTTAATAAGGTTTTAGGCTGAGTATTTCCATTTGCTGGATTGCTTTAATAATAAACGCACTGCTTCTCCCAAAGAGCAATGCTTCGAATCTGCAAGATCTTCCAACAGGCGAAAGTGAGCTTTCGATAAAAGTAATGATATTTCCACTATTTCGTTTTCGTTCATAGTATCCACTCGAATGGGGTAAGGGGCTTCTATGGGCCCTATATCTCTTAGTGTTGTAAGCAATTTCTATTCCTTCAATACGAACAGAAGATTGAACAGAAGAACCTATGCAATCATTGTGCCAATTCTTAAAATAATTCTCATGATAAAATTTGAAGTTATTAAGCTTGTTTTTTTGTTCTTTATAAGAAATGGCAGTAGGGGTCTGCCTGTTTTTTGTGCTTAGTGCTTAATAATTGTCATTCAAAAGTTAAAAGAGCTTGTTAAATCTAGGGTTCTTGCAGTCTTGAATGTTGTATAATTTAAAAGTCTTCGTTAGATAGAAAGTCAGGGGTATGAGTAAGAATAAAAAAGTCAGGGTTGATTTTATTAAGAATCGAGGCAAAGCACCTCGTGAGAATGATTTTACCCGCGATTTTAAAACTGATTCTGAAAAGATTGATGACCTTTCTGGAACCGAGCAAGTTCGCGCCAAGGGCGATATTTCCCGCAAACGCACCATTATTACTAATGATGCGTCCAATTCCCAAGATAGCGAAGTTAGGCCTGCTGCTGATTTAATTAACGCTATTCCAGGCCGGGTAATTCAAATTACCGGTTTAACTGTTTTGGTTCAGGTGGGAAATGGTGCGATTTATCGCTGTACCGTTAGGCGATTGCTTAAAACCCTTGCCACCGATGAGCGAAGTGCAGTAACAACAGGCGATAAGGTTTGGATAATTCCTGAACAAATACCATTAAATCAAGATGTTGTGCCTAAGTTAGATCCCGTGAAGGAAAATGCTGTTCTCCCTGTGGGGGTGGTGCAAACGGTGGAACCTAGAAAAGGTATATTGACGCGAAAATCTAAACATAAAGAGCATGTTATTGTTGCCAACGTGGATCAAGTGGTGTTTGTGATATCGTTATCCCAACCCGAATTAAAAGTTCATTTGGTGGATCGATATATTGCGGGTGCCTTGGAAGGCAATCTCGAACCCGTACTCTGTTTCAATAAGGTGGATCTTATTGAGGAAGATCAGTTTCAGTACTTGGTTGGCTTATATTCGCAACTTGGCTACAAGGTGATATTTACAAGTACACGAACATGTGTGGGTATTGATGAAGTAAAGCATGTGCTATCGAATAAGCAGTCGGTAGTGTGCGGACAAAGCGGGGTTGGAAAATCTTCTTTATTGAATGCTGTGCAGCCAAACCTTGGGCTCAGAGTTAATGTGGTAAGTGAAGTTAATCAAAAGGGAAAACATACAACCACTTCCGCCAAATTGATTCCGTTGGAGTGTAAGGGGTGGGTTGTAGATACCCCAGGAATCCGATCATTTGAATTATCAAATCAAATGCCATCAGAGGTGGAGAATTTTTTCAGGGAATTTCGCCCGATGTTGCCTTACTGTGATTTTGCAGATTGTACCCATACGCATGAAAAAGGGTGTGCGATTAAAAGGCAGGTTTATCGTAGGGTTATTAGTCCAGATCGCTATCTTAGTTATCTAGGCATGATTAAAAAGGAAGACCCTCATGAAAGTCGCCACGAGCGTTAAACATGCTTTGGATTTGAAAAAAGCGGTAGTTGCGCTAGAGAGTTCGGTTATTAGTCAAGGGCTAGAGTACCCCAAAAATCTTGAAATTGCCCATGCAATGGAAGAGTGTATTCGAAAAGAAGATGCCCAACCCTCAACTCTTGCAATTATCGATGGGGTTATAACTGTTGGTTGCACCTTCGAAGAAATAAATCGATTAGCCACAGAAAGTAATATTCTCAAGGCGGGATCACGAGAAATTGGAACTGCTGTTGCCCTTAAGAATACTGCAGCTTTAACGGTTTCAGGAAGTTTGAAGGTTGCATCTAAAGCTGGAATCCGTGTTTTTGCAACGGGGGGCATAGGCGGAGTTCATCATTGCGCAAATGATAAACCGCTGGATGTTTCATCAGATTTGCTCGAACTTTCTCGAAATAAGGTAGTTGTTGTTTGTGCGGGGGCAAAAAACATTCTTAACCTCGGGGCAACTCTCGAAGTCTTGGAGTCGTTAGCAGTTCCTGTCTTCGGATATCAGACGGATGAATTTCCTGCTTTTTTTGTCAGATTTAGTGGGTTTAAGATCCCTAGTATTTCAAGTGTGCAAGCACTTGCTGCGATTGCTATGGAGCATTGGAAGTACTCGAATTCTGCAATTTTATTGTGTCTTCCTGTCGAAAGTTGTTTCTCCTTATCTCCTGAGATTTGGTCAGATGCTTTGAACCATGCAATTCAAAAATCTTTCAGGGATAATATCAGAGGGCAGGCCAGTACCCCTTATCTTCTTCGTGCAGTTGCAGATTTTACCCAAGGGGCTACGGTTATTGCCAATGAAAAATTACTAATGGCAAATTCCACTCTTGCTGGGCAAGTTGCTGTCGAGTTTGCAAAAATATTAGAACAATCCTAATCGTCACCATATTCATCTTGCCACTCATCATACCAAGCCATCTGTATTGCCTCGAGGATTTTTTCATTTGAACCCTCAGGCTTTCCATCAAAGTTTTCAAGTTCGAGTACCCATTTATGCAGATCGGTGAAGCGAACTGAAAGAGGATTTAATTTGCCATGCTTTGCAAAAAGAAGTTCGCCAATATTGCGAAAATCGCTCCAATTCATAGTTTATTCCCCAAGCTTTTCTAGTTGTTCAGGTTTTTGATTTGAAAGATACATCTTCGCAGCAGCATCCATGGCCATTGTAGCATAAGGAGTTAAAACCGTTTGAAAATCATCAAGAACGGTTTTGATCAGTCCCGGTTCTTGCTGAACCAATGAAGATTCAACGCTTGCAATTGCTTGTTTGATATTTGATTGGTCATTCTCGGAAAGAGGCAGCATGGTGTTGGAAAGTATTCTGCGTGCATGATTAAGATCGATACCAGCCTTGGTTCTTAATTCGATCAGCATCCGTTGCTTGAAATCTTCACTTGCGTGTTCAATGCTATCTAGAACAATGTTTTCGATTTCTTCTTTACTAAGGCCGCTCGCAGGTTGTACTTTAACGCTCGCCTCCACGCCGCTACGAATTTCCTTAGCGCTTACGGTGAGGATCCCGTTGGCATCAATAATAAACGAGACATCAACTTGAGGCATTTGTGCGGGCATCGGGGGAAAGCCTGAAAGAGTGAATTTACCTAGATTCTTGCAATCTTTCGCTAATTCCCTTTCGCCTTGATATATATTGAAAACAATACCCGTTTGATTGTCGACCCCTGTGGAAAATCGTTCCGTTGCAATTGCAGGAATCGTAGTGTTGCGGTGGATCAGTTTGCTGATCGCCCCGCCCAAAGTTTCGATACCTAGCGAAAGTGGAATTACATCTAGCAATAGTAAATTCTTGCGTTTACCTGATAGTATTTCGCCTTGCACTGCTGCGCCGATTGCTATTGCTTCGTCTGGGTTGATAGAGGTTAAAGGTTTTTTGCCAAAGAAATCTTGCACCATTTGTTGAACTAGAGGTACCCTAGAGGATCCTCCAACAAGAACAATTTCATCTACAGATGTTTTTTTAATCCCAGCATCTTTAAGCGCTTTTTTGCAGCATTCAAGTGTCCGAGTAATCAAAGGCGAAATTTTATGTTCGAATTCTTCTCGTGTGATCTCAAGGGAATTAGTTCCAAAAGAAGGTAGCGAGCTTAAATCGAAAGTTGCCTGATCGTTGTTGCTAAGATTTCGTTTTGTTTTGTCAGCTTGTAATTTAAGTGTTGCGATAGTGTTTGAATCTAGCTTTGTTTTGATGTTAAGTTTTTCATCGATAACATATCGCATGATTTCGTGATCAAAATCATCCCCACCAAGGTGGGTGTCACCATTGGTGCTAAGTACTTTGAAAACACCATCAGCAATGGAGAGTACGGAACAATCGAAAGTACCCCCGCCCAGATCATATACAACAATGGTGCCATTGCGTTTACGATCAAGGCCGTACGCGAGGGCAGCGGCAGTGGGTTCATTGATGATTCTAAGTACATCAAGCCCAGCGATTTTACCTGCATCTCGAGTAGCTTGCCTTTGTATATCATCAAAGTATGCTGGAACAGTAATAACAGCTTTGGTAGGGTTTCCTGCAAGGCGTCTTACTTCTCCTAAAATAATTGCAGAAACTTCTTCCGGGGTGAAATCTCTATCATTAATTTTTACGGTAAGAACCATTCTGCCATCTTCGCGGGCTTTTTCTTGGATTTGATAAGGAATAAAAGGTAAATCTTTTTCAAGATCTTTAAGGCTTTTCCCAATTAGGCGTTTGATGCTAAAAATTGTATGTTCTGGATCTGTTAGGCAATGGCGTTGAGCTTCGGTTCCAACAAATACGCTACCATCTGCGTGGATGCTGATGATGCTGGGAATTAGGGGATTACCTGAAGAATCTTTAACAACCTGAGCTTTGCCATTGCGGGCAAAAGCAGCGAGGCTGAAAGTGGTGCCAAGATCGATGCCAACGATCTCGTCGTTCATAAAAAGATCTTTCCTTTAGGCATCAACCTTACTTTAGTGAAGGAAGAGCGATTGTGCAAAAATAATGTCTTGGGCAAATCCGTAAGGGATTGAAATACAAATCTGGTACCGGAACCCAACAAGGCTATCTTAAGGAATCAATCCGGAAATCAAAGCCAGTGATAAATCTTTTATGCTGTGATCATGGTTGTAGCAGAAGTTTATGCTGAGAAAGCCAATCGTAAGCGCGTTTTTGCCAATCCCCAGGCCCTGTGCTTCCTGGTCGCAAATTCATGCCAAAACCATGTCCTCCCCTTTCATAAATATGTAACTCTGCGGGGATTTTTTTGTTGATGAGTTCCAGAAAGAGTAGGGTGCTTCCCTGAGGAAGCGAGCCTGTATCATCACTGGCTTGGGCGATGAAGGATGTGGGCAACCCGTTGTTAACTTTGATATCAACCCTTAATTTCTTGGTGATTGGATCGTAAATCTTGTAAGGGTATAGTAGCAAAAGAAAATCAGGCTTGTAGTTTGCTTTTTCATCCACAATGGGAAAGTTGGGTTTGTTGGTTGCCGCAATAAGGGTAACCTGCCCTCCTGCAGAGAAACCAAGCACGCCGATTTTGTCGGCATCAATGTTAAGATCAGCAGAATTGTGCCGTACTTCCATGATTGCTTTTTGCAAATCTTGCACAGGTCCTGCGTGAGGTTCGGTATGCTTGTTAGTGGGGGTTCGGTGTACTAATTGAAAGGCGGAGATGCCATTTTTAGCGAGCCACTTGCAGGCATCAGATCCTTCATGTTCATCTGCGAGAATTCCAAAACCGCCACCTGGAACCACGATGATTGCAGACCTAGAAACTTTAGACCCTGCATCGGGTTTGAATACAAGGAGTCTGGGGTTAGAAACATTTGAACGCCTAGAAATTTCATCTTTTCCCTTAATCGAGGATTCAGGTAATTCTGATTGAACTTTAGGTTCTGGCATGCCTTTGGGCCAAAGAATGATTTCTTTTGGTGGTTCATATCCGGAAACGAAGGTTGTTGCCCCTAAAATGCATAAAATTACGACAATAATTTTTCTCATGATTTTTATTCCTTTCATGGAATTATTCGAAGGCGTATATCAGAGACCAAACGAGACATTTAGATAGTTAATAATTTATTTTCCACCGTACCAAATTCCCCTATGCCATTGGTGTTCACGCAATTTCTGAACAACGATATGGGATAAAGCGGGCATATCCGATACCTTGGTGTTGGCCTCTGCTTGGATTACATTTCGAATACCTGGGATGATGGTGCTTACTGCAGGGTGGGCTAATATAAAACGAAGTGCAACATCTGCAAGCGTATAGGAATTTGCGGGCATTAATTTTGCAAGATCTTCTTTAATGCGTTCAACCTTGGTCACCGTACGATCAAGCCGGTCTGCCTGAAAATACCTATTGCGAAAATCATCCGCAGGAAATTCCTGCCCTAATTGGTACTTTCCAGTCAACGATCCTTCATCGAAAGCAACCCGGACAATCACGCCAACATTATGTTCGAGAGCTGCGGGTAAAAATTCTGCAACAGGTTCCTGTTCGAAAATATTGTAAATTACTTGGACTGCATCGAGGTAACCTTTTCGCATGAGTTCGATCAGTGAATTCTGATCATGTTCTGGAGTGGAGATACCAATGTGCTTGATTTTCTTTTCTGATTGAAGTTTTTTAAGTACATCTAGCGGTGTGGGATTGCTGTTCCAGGCACGAGTCCAGGTGTGAAGTTGCAAAAGATCAATGCAATCAACGCCCAGATTTTTTCTTCTCTCGTCAATGTTTTTTCGGAGGTATTCTTCTGGGTAGCGATCTTCGGCCTTGCAATAGGGAGAAGGTGGCCATTTACCTGGGATAGGTGGGGTTTTCGTTGCCACATAAACTTGGTTGTTACGACTTTTAAGTACTTCGCCTATTAATTTTTCACTTTTGCCATCTCCATACACTTCGGCTGTGTCAATAAAGTTGACGCCTAAATCAAGGGCCTTATTTAATGCAGCAATGGAATCATTGTTGGATTGAGGGCCCCAGCTTCCACCAATAGCCCATGCCCCAAACCCAATTTCAGAAACATTGACACCCGTTCTACCGAGAATGCGATTTTTCAAAGCTCTTTCTCCATATGTTACCTGCATTTACCGCTATGTTAAGACCGTGTTATAAAGCGGCGTAAATCAGTAAATTTGCTTACTTTGGCTGCAGTCTTCATCTATTGAGTGAATATTAACTTGGAGAGTATATGAAATCAGCAAAATAAGTTGAATTTCCTAAGCTTGACTAAAAAAATCGTTCCATTGAATTATTTGTTAAAAAGATAAGATTCCGCTATACCAAGCTTACATGAAACATTTATGATAGTAGGACTTGTAAATAATTTATAAATATTTAATGTCGTTTAAATAAAGGAAACTGACATGAAGATTCGATTTGCGTTGCTAATATTATTCGGGTTTGTCGTACCTTTGTTTGCACAGGATACCAATCCTAAAAAAGCTCCAGTAAAGCCTGCCGCACCCCTCAAATCTACTGTTTTAGATGTCGAGAAATCTGAAAGCCAGAAGAAGCTAGATGTACTCCGTTACGAATTCAAAAAACTGCAAGACGATGTCATCAAGGAATACAAGGAAGCTAAGTCTCCCGAAGAAGCCCAAAAATTGATTCCCAAAATCCAAAAGAACTTGTTGAAACTTCCTAGGGAAGATTTCGCCAAGAAGGCCATTGCGCTTTCTAAGAGCATGAAACCCACTGACCAAGGATCTTTTGATTCCTTGGTTTTTGCAATGAGTATGGTTGCCCGAAGTAGCAATAAAGAAATCATGAAGGAAGCGGTAGAGTTGACAATTAAAGATCATTCCAAAAACCCAAAGATTGTTTCTGTGTTGGGATTTATTGCTGCCACCCCCGATGGAGCTTCCATTCTTGAAAAAATTGCTAGCAAAACAGAAGATCGCAATGTGGCAGGCCTAGCATGGTATGCCATCACTGAAAAACTTCAACAGGAAACAGGCGATGTCGGGCCAAAACAAGCCGAGGAGTTGAATAAAAAGACCGAAATGATTTACGAAAAACTTGCCAAGGATTATGCTGATGTCCCGATGGGTAATGGTCGGGGCACTATTGGCGATACCATCAAAGCGGCATTGTTTGAACTTCAAAACCTTAGCGTTGGGAAAGTTGCGCCAGAGGTTTTATGTTTGAATATCGATGGTGATAAGGATGACAAGCTTTCCAACTACAAAGGTAAGGTTGTTGTGCTAGATATTTGGGCTACTTGGTGCGGGCCTTGTAAGGCAATGATTCCCCACGAAAGAGAAATGAATGAAAAACTTAAGGGTAAACCTTTTGCTTTTATTTCAATTTCTGGAGATGAAAGTAAAGAAATCCTTACAGCTTTCCTTGAGAAAGAGAAGATGCCATGGACGCATTGGTTTGCAGATCGAAAGGGGATTTTGAAAGATTGGAACATCAGGTTTTATCCTACGATGTACATCCTTGATCACAAGGGAGTTATCCGAGCCAAAGGTCTTCGAGGTGAAGAACTTGAAAAGAAAGTTAATGAACTTGTGGTAGAAGCGGAAAAAGCCAAGAAGAGTTAATTAGATTGATTTATATTATTACAAAAGAATGCATTTTGCTTGATAAAGTAGAATGCATTCTTTGTTTAGTAGGCTGGTTTCAAACCTATTTGTTAATCTTAAGAAGTGAATCTTTGGTTTTACCCCAATCCTTGGACAAAGTGCCTGAAGAGATTTTTAGATTTTTAAATGAAGCACTTTCACCAGAAACTGTGAAGCCGATGTTCGCCTTAGGTTTTTCAACGGCAGGGTGCGCGCCAAAAATTGTTGTCTTTCCATCAAGGGTAGCAAGCATATTTGGCCCCTGTAGTTCTAATGCCATAGAGTGCCATTCACCTGCTTTGATAGGAATATCACTACTAGCAAGGGGCATGGATTTGTCGCCAGCGGTTTTATCTTGTGAATCCTTGACTACTGAAAAACCTGCAGGTTTAATTACGACTCTGCAAATGTGACCTTTGGTTGCATTTAAACTCAAGCTGATACCCTTGGTTCCTTCAAGCTTGAAATTAAATTCGACCACGCCGTCATTAAAGCTGGCATCATGTCTTGAAACTGCACCATGCATGTCGGTTTTAATTTCTGATCCCTTGATACTGCCGTCCACGGTATCCCATTTTCCCTTGGCAGTCTTCCAGCCTTCCCCGAAGCCTTTAGCTAAGTTGTCTTCAAATACTATTTTGTCAATCGTCACCATTTTAATGTTTAATTCAGGCTTAGAGTCAGGTGATATACTGAATCCAGCTATAGCAAATAACCCAGTTATTACAATTGTACAATTAAACTTCATGAACCACTCCAATTGAAGGGATGAAAAAAAGATACTTTCCTAAGCTGCAGTTTTCTTCTTCTTTGTTTTCTTGGCCTCTTTGGCTTTAGTAATTTTAATACTGTCTGCCGACATTTTGTTGCTTGCAATTAAAACGCCACTACCCTCTTTTAAGGTCACTGAATTTAGCAGGTACTGAGGTTGCATCTTTTTTCTTTCCAGATACTGTTTCTAGCTTGGTTGATTCTGTGATTTTAAATGCTTTTTCTTCAGTTTTTGTTGAAGTAGGGTCCCCTTTCTTTTTCTTGGGGGTTACTTTTACAGTAATTGTCCCAGATTCTTTGCCGCTATCTTGTTGTACTTTAAGAACAGAGCCTTTTACAGGCTTAGTTTTTGCAGCTTCCAAGTTGCCAGATAGAATAAACATTGCAACAGCAGCAGTTAACAAACATTGAAATTTCATGGTTGACCTCTTTGTTTAAAAGAAAATACAAAATTTCCGAATTATTATTAAACCCTTATCTATGACCAAAGTTTCGTTATAATTCGTTAATCTTTTTAAAGGTGTCCGATTAATAAGATCGTTTGGTTTGTAATCTTTTAAGTAGCTTGACTTTTAAATCGTTGATAACTTGTCACAGATTGTTTTAGGGCCATAAATAAGTGCGAATTCAGTAAAATCCGGGGTTGATGGTTAGGCACTTTTTTCGATATTCTTTACGCTATCAAGTTGGTTGAGTGATAAAAATTTGGTTATACTTATTAAACAGGTGACTTTTGATTCGTTACACGGAGCTTTAAATGAAGTATGTAAATCGGCTTTTTATTTGTGGTACGATTGTTTCTGTAATGTTTGCGATGAGTGGCATCGTTTCGGCGCAAAAGAAAAAAGAACCATTGAAAGGTTCGGGCGTTGATAGTAAAGATTTGCTTAAACCCATTACAAGGCCAAAGAAGGCGGATCTTCCTGCAAGCACATTGCCTTTACAATTCATCAAAGGTGAACGAATTGCCCTTGTTGGAAATTCCACTGCAGAACGAATGAACTTGTTTGGCCATTTTGAATCTTTGCTTCATGCGCGTTTCCCAGAAAAAGAAATGGTATTCAGAAACTTTGGCAGACCAGCGGATGAAGTTGCAAACCGCCAGCGTGCCAACGATTATACTAAGCTTGATGATCCTCTTTTTACTTTCAACCCTGACACTTTTCTTTGCTTCTTTGGGTTCAATGAATCTTTTGCTGGCCCTCTTGGCGTTAATAAATTTAAAGTGGATTACGAAAAATTTATTGATGATTATGCTCAAAAATATGCACGGGATGATTCCAAAAGTAGCCCAAGGTTCGTAATCATTTCCCCCATTGCCTTTGAATCCACAGGCGATTCCCTTCTTCCTGAAGGTAAAAAAGAAAACGAAAATCTAAAGCTCTATGCTGATGCTGCTAAAGTGGTTGCTGATTCCCGAAAAATTGCGTTCGTTGATATTTTTAATCCGACTCTTAAGGCATTTGATGAAAAAGCAGGCTCGCAGTTCACGATCAATGGTTGCCATGTGAACGAGGCAGGCGATAAACTTGTTGGTCAGATTTTAGATTCTGGTTTGTTTAACAGTACGAATCCTGCCACTAGTAATACCTCCCTTTTGGAAGCACTGCGCAAAGCTATCAATGATAAATCGTGGGTGCATTTGCAAGATTACCGCATGCTTAATGGTTGGTATGTTTACGGAGGTAGGCGTACTTTTGATACCGAGACTTTCCCTAAGGAATACTTGAAAATTCGGAGTATGGTAGCTGTTCGAGATCGCTTGGTTTGGGATATTGCCCAAGGTAAAAATGTCTCTGCTAAAATTGATGATTCAAAAACAGGTGAGCTTTTTAATCCCCCTACCCGGTTTGGCGAACCTAGGCAGAAGTATAGCGAAAATCAGGAAGGTGGACCAAAGATCCTTCCCCCCGATGAGCTTATTAAATCTTGCACGGTTCCCCCAGGGTTCGAAATTAAGCTTTTTGCTGATGAAACTAAGTTTCCTGAAATCGCTAAGCCTGTTCAGATGAGCTTTGACAGTAAGGGCCGCCTTTGGATTTCTACCATGCCCAGCTACCCTTTATGGAAACCAGGCGACCCTAAACCTAGCGATAAACTTGTTATTCTCGAAGATACCGATGGCGATGGCAAAGCTGATAAAAGTACTGTTTTTTACGATAAACTTCATTGCCCTACCGGCTTTCAGTTTTACAACGGTGGCGTTCTTGTTGTTGATCAGCCACGCATTCTTTGGCTTAAAGATACCGATGGTGATGACAAAGCCGATGTTGTAGTTCATGTTCTAGATGGCTGGGCTACCGAAGATACTCATCATACCGTTGGCGCTTTCGAGGAAAGCAATAGTGGTTTGGTTAATATGCTCGAGGGCGTTGCCATGAGTACAACTGTCGAAACACCTTGGGGCCCTTTCCGTAACTTTGGGTCTTCTGGTTGTTATGTTTTAGATCCGCGCACATGGAAAATTAGCCATTTTGTTACCCCGGGGTACGGTAACCCTTGGTGTTTCGTTTACAACGAATGGAATCAAGGTTTTTCTGGTGATGGTACCGGTGCTAACCAACATTGGGACACTCCCCTTTCAGGTAAGCAGTTTCAAGGTCGCAAGGGTCTTAACGCTGTTTTCAACACTGAAGGTATGAGGCCTGTTGTTGGCAGTGAATTTCTAGTCTCGAAGCATTTCCCAGATGATGTTCAGGGGCAGTTTATCTATGCTTGCGTTATCAACACGAATGGCTTACCGCGCTGGACATTTTCTGATGATGGCGCTGGTTATAAAGGCACTCGAGTTAGGCATGACCCTAAGGATGCGAAGACTCCATTCGACTTAATTAAAAGCACAGACAAGCATTTTAGGCCAGTCGATCCACAAATCGGCCCCGATGGTGCCCTTTGGTTTGGTGATTGGGCTAACCCCCTTATTGGTCATATGCAATACAGCCAACGCGATCCCAATCGCGATCATGTTCATGGCAGAATCTACCGCCTTGTTTATAAAGATAAACCATTGCTAAAGCCCGTTACCCAATTTGGTAAAACTGTTCCAGAGTTACTTGCCCAGTTAAGCGAATACGAATGGCGAACCCGTGCTCGCGTTCGCAACCAAATTCATACCCATACTGCTGCAGAGGTTTTACCTTTGGTTAAAGAATGGGTCGAAAAACTTGATAAAAACAATAAGGATTATGATCGTCTTTGCTGTGAAGCCTTATGGATTCAACATAGCTTTCATGCAGTGGATGCAGATCTTGTAAAGTTAATCATGGCTTGTAAAACACCGGATGCAAAAGCAGCGGCAACTAGAGTTGTTGCAGATGAACGCGATTACATGCCTGCAGCATTTGACCTTCTAAAAGCGGCTTCGTTGGATGAAAATCCAAGAACTCGTACAGAGGCTCTTCGCGGCCTTAGTTATTTCTCCACGACTGAATCCGCCAACGCAGTTCTCGAATCAATGCGTAAGAATCCCCCAGATTATTTCACGCAATACACGGGTGAGGCTGCCTTAGGGGCAAACCTTAATGGTTGGAGGACCGGATACCTGAAAGGTGAACTTGCTAAGGATGATCCCGCAGGTAAAAAGCTTCTCGATAATGTTATCTCTATCGACAAAAAAGGTGCTCAAGTCGTTCCTTACTTGCAAATCCTTTTGGGTATGAACTCTTCTCCCTTGGAACAGCGCAATAAAGCCATGCAGGCCCTCGCTGATATGAAGGGTGGCGATGCAGTCAACGGCAAAGAAGTTTTCCGCAGGGGATGCCTCGCTTGCCATAAGGTTTATAACGAAGGCCAAGATTTTGGGCCAGATATGATGAAAGTTGGTATGCGCCTTACCAAATACAAACTCGTGGAATCTATTATCGACCCTAACGCAGATGTTGATAAGAAATATCTTTCCACCCTGATCAGCACTTCCAGTGGCAAAGTTGTCACCGGGTTGTTGGTAAGTGAGAACAAAGATGAGGTTGTGATTTTCGATGGCAAAGTAAAGCGAGTCATCAAGGTTGCAGACATTGAAGATCGAAAGACTTTAAAGCAAAGTAGTATGCCGGAAGGCTTGGCAGGAACCATCTCTCCTGCAGAGTTCCTTGATATTATTGCTTTCCTTGCCACTTTAAAATAAGTTGCTTTCGATTGATTTATTAAAGCTCGTGGACTCCGTTCTACGGGCTTTTTTCTTTCTCTAAATTCCCACACTTCCTTTTACTTTTATTTTCTTCCTACTTTTTTAGCTCCAGCTTTCTGAAAAATTGTTCTTTGCTTGGCTAGATTTTTAGCTCAGTTTTAAGAAATCCCAGATTTTTTGTGCAATGGACCAAGATGATTTTTCAATTTAGCTAATGCTTTGAATTAAAGCGCTGCGGAAAACTTAAATCAAGGTTGTTGGTAAAAAGTATTGCCAAAAGTAGAAATCCAAGTTGCTTTTTTGAAGTTATCATGAAAGTTTTTCCAAATGTGGAAGTTTAATAACAGCGAATGTAAAATCCTTAATGCTTGTTTAATAAAACAATTTGAAAATTACAGAATTTGTGAGTTTTCTCAACTGCTAAGCTTGTGATTTTTTGTTGAGGTGTTTAGATAAGTAATTGGTTATAATTAATTTTTTGAAAATAGGACCGTATTACTATTAAATTTTGTTGTTTTATCATGTTTTGTAACTCTTGGGGTAACTTGAATGGATGAAAAGCAAATCCAATCTGCCCAAAATATTAACATAGATGATGGCATTGCTTATAATGTAACCGTCGTGCAAGTTGACACGCATTCCATGTCGGGTGTAATTCCAATAACCAATGGCACAGCGCAAGAACCTGCAAGTGATGTTCAGGGTGATATTATTCTTGACCGTTATAAAGTTATCAGGGAACTTGGCGAAGGTTCATTCGGGAAAGTCTTTCTTGCAAAAGATGAAAAACTAAGCAGGTTAGTCGCGATAAAAGTGGCTAAAAAAACAGTCAAAGAGCAAGATCGTTTGAAATCGTTTTTTGAAGAAGCTAGGGTTCTTGCTTCCTTGGATCATCCGCATATTGTTCCCATTTATGATGTGGGGAACTCCGATATTGAGGGTGTTTTTTTTGTTTCTAAATTCATCGATGGTGTAAGCCTTGCCCAAAAAATAAAACATGGTGGTTGTTCCGTTGATGATGCGGTAACGATGATATTCTTGGTGGCGGAAGCTTTGGGGCATGCACATGAAAAAGGGGTTGTTCATCGAGATATAAAGCCTGATAACATTTTGATAGATCAGATGGGCAAGCCCCATGTTGCAGATTTTGGTTTGGCTTTAAAGGTTGAGTTTTTAAATACAAACTCTGGATTTAATGGAACCCCTGCGTATATGAGCCCGGAGCAGGCAGGAGGTAAGGGTTATCAAGTTGATTGTAGGTCGGATATTTTTAGCTTAGGTGTTGTTTTTTATGAATTAATAACTGGGGAACGACCTTTTACAGGTGCCAATCTCGGTGAAATAATCAAAAAAGTTGTCCAAGCAGAAGTAGTCCCACCTTCAAGAATTAACCCAAATATCCCCAAAGAAATTGAACAGATATGCTTGAAGGCCCTTTGTAAAAATCGGGATGACCGTTATGCCAGTGCAACAGAGTTTTCTTCAGATTTACAATCTATTTCTGATATGCGCAAGAACTTTTCCAATTCCAAAAAAATAGGTGCTAATTATAATTGGTTTTCAATTCTTTTGGCATCGAGTGCTATATTTTTGTGCTTATCTGTCTGGTTGATTCACCGTGGATATGAAGCTGATTTAAACGGCAAAGCAAAAGCGATGGTTTCAGGGGTTCTGTTTGCTGAAGGGAAGGCCCTTGCAAACGCTCTTGAAAAATCTGATGAACTTATCTCCCGGACTTCATTGATTTATATCCAAGAACTAGCGGGCTTGGATATAACTGACCCTAGGCGAGTAAATGCTATTCTTGGTCTCGGTGGTTTGGATCCAATTTTGAACAATGAACTTTGTAATCAAATGCTAAAAGTTAGTGTTCCTAATTTTTTGGTTATAAGAAAAAGGCTTGATCCGTTTAAACAATCTTTAATAGATATTGTGGTGAAAAAGCTTGGAAAAGCTGATGCGGATGAATTGTTGAGAATTGGGGGTGCGCTTGCCCTTTGGGACCCTGATAACAATGAGTTGAAAAAACACATTCCGAAAATCACAGAAAAGTTGATTACTGAAAACAAATTGTTGTTAATGGATTGGATTGAAGTTTATCGTCCTTTGGGGGAAATATTATATCCTTTGCTGATGTCAAAACTTGCTGGGAATGAGGTTAATACATCCCGAAATTATTTTGCAACGGCTCTGTGTTGTGATTTTGCCAGAAATAATTGTTCGCAGTTATTTGATTTGATGGAAATTTCAGACCCACATAATGCGTATTTGATCTTAGAAAAAATGGTTCCTTTGAAAAATGAGGTGCTACAACTTGCAAAAAATATAAGGCTGGTCAATGCTGAAAAGTTAAGTTTTGAACAGGATCTTAAATTTTATGATAGGCAAGGTATTGCTTCTGCGATTCAAATTTCCCTTGGAGAAGATGCAGGGTTTACTGTTTTTTCGCTTTCATCAGATCCAACTTCAAAAAGCAAATGTCTGGTAATGTTGGGATGTCTCAATGTTTTGCCCTCAAGGATCATGGAAAAGATTAATAGCACTTCTGATGTTTCGTCTAAAAAATTGATGGTGATTTCTCTGGGTGATTTGAATTTGGATTTAGTTGATTTGGATATCAAAAAAAATTGGGAGCGCAATTTTCTCGAAAGGTATCAAACTGATCCAGATGCTGGATTACATAGCGCACTGGATTGGTTGTTAAGAAAGCGCTGGGGGTTAGAAAAAGAATGCGACCGAATAGTTGAGTCTTTGAAGTCGAAAATAAACCCTGATAAGAAATGGTTTATTAATTCGATTGGGCAAACTTTTGTAGTTGTTGATGGGCCTGCTCTGTTTACGATGGGGTCTCCCCACGATGAACCATTGAGGTATGAAGGTGAAGAATTTCATTCGAGATTGATTTCAAAATCAATTGCTGTTAGTCAAAAAGAAGTCACCATTAGTGAATTTCTTTCCTTGATCCCAGATCAGCGGTATACAGAAAAATATGCCAAAACTCCTGATACTGCGATGTCTTGCATTTCTTGGTATGATTGTGCCCGCTATTGCAATTTGTTAACAGAAAAAGAATTTACAAAAGAAGACTGCATTTATGTCCCTTATGATGCAGGTTTGTACGAACAGGGCATGAGGATTGTGAATGATCCGTTAAAGAAAAAAGGATACAGAATGCCTACTGAGGCGGAGTTTGAGTTTTTTCACCGTGGTGGTTCTACTAAATCCTTTAACTTTGGATCGGATACCCGTTTATTAGATAGGTATAGCTTTTATGCTGAGAATTCAAAAAATCAATTATGGCCCGTTGGTACCCTTAGGCCTAATGAATTTGGTTTATTTGACACAGGCGGAAATGCTTTTGAATGGTGCCTTGATATTTATGAATCCTATTATGATTTAAAAGGCAAGGATGAAGACTTTTTTATGCAAGTTCAGGATAAAAATGTTATGACAACCATTTCTCGATGTATGCGGGGCGGATGTTTTTATAATCAAATCAGCAGTTTGCGAACTGCTGATCGCAATGGTGCTAAACCCGATGATCGAAGTAACAGTAGGGGTTTAAGGTTGGTTCGCTCGCTTCCTTGATTTTTTTTGATACTTTTTTCTTCTGCCATGATAGTCATGCTTCCAATTAATTAAAGGAGTAGTGATGGTGTATGAAATTTCATGGTTCACCTAATCTGAGGCGTTTAATCAGTAACCGTCAAATTTTAAAATAGCAAAAATCTTCTTTGATACCAATCGTAGTTGTTGAATGATGGGATTTAATAGAGAACGATTTATCATTCGGTTAAAATTAGCAATGTATCCCGTTTTACCATGGAGAAGTAATGATATCGAAGAATCAAAATGAAGGTGATGAAAAGTCAACCTCTAGGCGTGCTTTACTAAAATCAACTGCTTTAAGTGCTGCAGTTCTTTCTTTACCAAATACTTCTACCGCACAGAATTCTAAGGCTGGCAATTTTGCTAGGCTTGATGATCTTATCCAAGGTAATCAGGGAATTGCCCGGGCTAGGAAAATTGCACTTGATATCCTAAAACCAACTCCAAAACAGTTGGAACATGGTTTGAAACTTCATTCTGAATCATTGGTGTTTGATGGTTATGCGTTTTCTCCCCGTACAGCAACGGATCCAGCAATTATTGTGAAAATGATTGATGCGGGGGCATCAGATGTTGAACTTCAAGACCTGATCGAAGATATGGGGATGACTCGGGCGGTAACAGATTTACGGGAACGCGAAGAATTTATGATGGCGTTTCGTGCTTCGGGGGTTACTTGTATTTATCAAAATGCAGGGGAAGAGTGCCAGCACCCGCTACGCTTGATCAAAAGGCTTGCTCGTTTTTCTTTCCTTACTGATATGCTCAAGCCATTGGTTACTAAAGCCACGACCCCCAATGATATTGAATTGGTTAAAAAATCTGGTGGGCATTGTCTTTATCTTACGGGTAATGGTGTACCGCTTCCCCAAGATTGGAATTCTGTTGAGGAAGAGTTACGCTTTATTCGTGTTTTTTTTCAACTAGGTATTCGCATGATGCATGTGACTTATCAGCGTCGTAACATGTTGGGCGATGGTTGTGCCGAAACTGCAAATGGCGGGTTAAGCGATTTTGGTAGGCAAGCAATTGCCGAAATGAACAGGCAGGGAGTTTTGGTTGATATTGCTCATTCCGGTTGGCAGACCAGTCTTGAGGCTGCAAAGGTAAGCGCTAAGCCTGTTGTTGCCAGCCATACCACTGCAACTGGATTACATCGCCATATTCGCAGCAAGCACGATGAAGTGCTGAAGGCCCTTGCAGATTCGGGCGGTTATGCTGGTATTTGCTGTATATCCCAGTTTCTAGGTGGTAATGGTGATATCACTGCTTTTCTTGATCATATTGATTATGTGGTTAAAAAAGTTGGGATCGATCATGTTGCAATTGGTACTGATATCGCTTACGCTTCAAAAGCTAAAGGTAATAATTTGATAAAACTTCCCCCACGAAAAAAAGCTAGAAATCGCTTCGCTTCCCTTTGGCCCAAGGAAACTTTGACCGCCAGCGATTCTGCAAGAGAAAGTATTTCTTGGACTAATTGGCCTTTGTTTACTGTTGGGCTGGTTCAGCGCGGGTACCGTGATGAAGATGTGAAAAAAATCATTGGCGGAAATGTGATGAGGGTTGCAAAAGCTGTTTTTCCTGCCTTTCCACCTTTGATTTAAAAGCCTTTTGTATAAATAAGGAAAACTGCAATGGATCTTAAACTTAAAGGCAATGTTGTTTTGGTTACCGGTGGAGCAAGTGGCATTGGGTTGGCAACCGCTAAGCTTTTCGCAGATGAAGGGGCTAATCTTTTTCTTTGGGATCGTGCTGAAAGTGTATCTTCTATCGCCCAAGATTTAATTAAAGAGTTTGATGTTAAAGTGGTTGGAATCAAGGTTGATGTAACAGATTTATTGTCCGTACAGGTTGCATTGGAAAACACCTTGCCAGTTTTTGACCGGATTGACCATCTAGTTCATTGTGCTGCGATTGGTTCAGGAAAATTCGGTTTTCCGTTCACGAACTTAGAGCCTTCCGATTGGCCTAAGGTTCTTCATGTGAATATTATGGGTATGGTTAATCTTGCTCATGCGATCGCTCCCGTGATGATTAATCAAAAAAATGGTTCCATGGTTTTTATTGCTTCAGTTGCAGGCCAGATGGGTTCGCAGACCGATCCGCCATATAGTGCATCCAAGGCTGCAAATATCAACTTTGCCCAATGCCTTGCAAAAGATCTTGCTACCCATCAAATCAGGGTTAATACCGTTTGCCCAGGCATGGTGCAGACACCTTTAAACCAATCGGTTTGGAAAGCTTGGCATAATCAGGCTGCAACTGCTGATAAGCTTGGTTATGAAGAATGGTCGCAGAAAAAAATCAAAGCGATTGTGCCTTTAGGTAAGTGGCAGACCGTCGATGCCGTTGCTGATATGATCGTTTTTCTTTCTTCGTGTAGGGCAGGGCATATTACCGGGCAGACTATTAATGTAGATGGCGGTTTTGTAATGCATGCTTGATTTTTTTGATTTAACCATTAATGATTTGCTGTTGTTCTTTCCTTATTAAGGGTATAATTTAATAGTGGTTTACCTTTGTAAGGGGTTATCAATGACACGAATGGGAAAAGAATTGAGCTTAGTTTTGGTAGGTGCAACTATGCTTACTGCTGGTTATTTTTATTTTCGTGAAGATGATCACGATGCAGATTCTTACACCAATGACACCAATCATTATCATACCCATGCTCACCCCATGTTTATTCCTATTATGATGCGCAGTTATGGCAGATCGGGTTTTTCCTCGCAGGGAAATTCCAGCGGTGTTGCATCCCGTACCTCAGGTAGTATTACCCGGGGCGGATTTGGTTCCACCGTTTCTGCCCATTCTTCAGGAAGCTGAAAATGCAGCGGTTGACTCATTCTCCGAGAAATAACTGGCAAGCATCTGTTGAGAAATATGGCCTTCACTTTCATACCATGGATGGTCAGGTTTATTGGGATGAGTCGGTATCCTATCACTTCTCCGCTTTTGAAGTTGATACCCTAGAATTTGCTACTAACTCTCTGCACCAGATGTGCCTTGATACCGTGCAGCATATCATTGATGATCGCCTCTTTAAATTATTTCTTATCCCCGAACACTTTGAAGATCATGTTGTTCGATCCTGGGAAGAGGATCAGTTCTCCCTTTATGGCAGATTTGATCTATCCTACGATGGATTTAATCCACCCAAACTTTTGGAATATAATGCAGATACGCCGACTTCACTCTTAGAAGCTGCTGTTATCCAATGGTTTTGGCTTAAAGATTTGGATGAGCGTGGCGACCAATTTAATAGTATTCATGAACGATTGATTGAAGCGTGGAAAAAAATGGCGCTTAAATCTACAAATACGGTGCATTTTTGTGCTACGGAGTCTGTTGTTGAAGATTATGTCACGGTAGAATACCTGCGTGATACCGCAATTCAAGCTGGTCTTAAAACCAATTATCTTGATATCCAACAAGTCGGGTGGGATCGGGCCAAAAATACTTTTGTTGATTTGCAAGGTAGCACGATTCAAAAATGCTTTAAGCTTTATCCTTGGGAATGGATGATGAGGGAAGAATTTTCCCGCAATATTCCCAATGGTAAAACTCAGTGGATTGAACCTGCTTGGAAAATGCTTCTTAGTTCTAAATCTATTTTGCCTTTGCTTTATGAACGCTACCCAGATAGCCCTTTTATCTTGCCGGCAAGTTATGAACCCCTTGATGTGGCTAATCAGGTTCGTAAGCCGATTTATGGCAGGGAAGGGGCTAATATTCAGGTCATTATGGATGGTAATGTGATTTCTGAAACACCTGGTCCTTATGGGCAGGGGCCTTTTATTTACCAGCAACTAGCGCCCTTAAAACAATTTGATGGTTTTTATCCAGTAATTGGAAGTTGGGTTGTCGATGGCGAATCTGCTGGTATCGGTATTCGTGAGGAAGATTCGATCATCACAAAAAACACTAGTAGGTTTGTGCCCCATCAGTTAAGTAATTAGGCCATATTAAGGTGGTTATTCATGCAAGGTTTAAATACTTTTATTTTTGAAGAGCTTGATCAACCATCAAAAGATTATTTGTTGGCTGTGGGGAATACCCATGGGAAGGTGTACCCCGGGATATATTCTAATAATAAAAACGGTTTTTTCTCATTGTTTGTTATTGGGTTCCTTTTTTTGATTGGCATTCCAATTGTTAATTTTTTTGATACCTTTGCAGAGCCAAAAGCTCAGGCAATGTTGCAAACTGCGTTATTTCTTATGGGCAGTTGGTTTCTGCTTTTAGCTCTGCGCCATGGTTGTTTTTTTTCAGGTAATTCAGGTCTTCGTTCTTTTATTTTTATTGATGGAAAATACTATTGGAACTGTAATCATTATTCAGTAAATGTTGCAAACATTGAAAATGTGCAAACATTTGATTACATATTTAATGATCAATTTAAAACTTATGATTTCAATGTGGTTTCCGACCAAGAGGCAGTTATAATTTCTGTTTATAATGAAAAATCTGCAGCCGATCTTTACAGCCTTCTTTTTTATAAATCTAATAATACTGAAGATTCTAGCGAAATCGATAATGCATTTCTGCTTGATGAGGCTTTAAAGGATCTTCCTTCTAGCCATGTTCCTAATCCATTTAAGGAAGGGAAAGAAAAGGTTCGTTTCTTCGGCATTGGTGTTTTTGTCTTGGTAATGGCATTTGCTTTCTATTTGCTTTTGCGAATGAATATTTCTTTTCGAGATGATCAGATATGGCAATCCATTCTGCCAATTAATTCTGATGAAAAAGTTTACTGGCTTAGAATTTACCTCAGAGATACTCGCAATACACTCCATCGTGATGAAGCCATTAAAAAATTAGGCGAAATGTATAAACATGCCTTCGAAGAAATTGCTAAATCAAAATCCATTGTCGATAAAGATGATAAGTTTAATTCTGACTTTATATCTAAAAATGTTTCAGCTATTGATCCAAAAAATCTTGATCTGGCCAATTTAATCCCCATGGCAAAGATGATCTCGGTACCTGCACCCAAGCTAATTCAGGGTTTGCAATCTATTGTTCTGCCCCGAATGCTAGATCTTCAAGAACCTTTTCTGAAATTGAGTGTTGTTCCTGCAGATATTGGTTCTACTGATTCCAGCAAATTGATAGGCGCAATTACCGATGCCTACATTCATTCTGTTGTTCATGAGTTTGGTAGTGAATATTTTCTATTGTCTAGCTCCCTTGATGGGCCTGGTCACATTACCATTGTTTATAGTTTTATTGGGGAAAAAGATGAGCATAAAATTTGTTTTGAAGTGCTTTATAGACAGTCCTCAGAGTCAGAACCAATTCAAAAAACAACCATGGAAGTTCGTATTCCCAGTAGGGATATCCAATATGTTGAACGGGCTGCAAAAAGATTAGGAGTGTTTACTATGGGTGATCGTTCTGGTGAATGGGCTTTTCCAAAATAATCGTTATCGAACTTTTAATAGTTTTGCTGCTTCTACTGCGAAATAAGTTAGCACACCATCCGCCCCCGCTCTTTTAAACGAGAGCAAACATTCAAGGATCACTTTCTCACGGTCAAGCCAGCCATTTGCTGCTGCAGCACAAAGCATCGCGTATTCGCCGCTAACCTGATATACAAAGGTTGGAACTTTAAATGCATCTTTCACCCTTGCAACTACATCAAGGTAGGGCATCCCTGGTTTTACCATTACCATGTCTGCGCCTTCTGCGATATCGAGGGCGACCTCGCGAAGAGCTTCGCTTGAATTGGAAGGGTCCATCTGATAGGTTTTCTTATCGCTTTTACCTAGGTTGTTTGCGGAGCCTACTGCATCACGAAAAGGGCCATAAAATGCAGATGCATATTTTGCAGCATAACTAAGAATTGCAACATGAGAAAAACCAGCGGCATCAAGTGCTTTTCGTATTGCACCCACCCTGCCATCCATCATGTCGGAAGGCGCAATTACATCGCAACCTGCACGCGCTTGCACAATTGCTTGCTTACACAATACCTTCACGGTCTCATCATTTACCACGATTCCATTGCGTACCAAACCGTCCTGTCCATGTGTGGTATAAGGGTCCAACGCTACATCGCAGATTATTCCAATATCGGGTACTGCGGCTTTAATTGCACGAATAGTTCTGCAAACTAAATTTTCAGGATTGAAAGATTCTTCACCATCGGGAGTTTTTAACTTCGTTGGGGTTGCAGGAAATAAAGCTATTGCGGGAATACCAAGGTCTCGGGCTTCCTTTACTGCTAATATCAATAAATCGATGGATAACCGCTCAACGCCAGGCATCGATGCTATGGGGGTTCTCGTATTGTTTCCTTCTTGAATGAAAACAGGCCAGATCAAATCGTTTACGGTTACGCGATGTTCGGAAATTAGGTTTCGAATCCAAGGTGAATTCCTGAGCCTTCGAGGCCTAATGGTTGGCTGCCAATCACTATAAGAAACCGAATCATTTGGATTATTGCTCATGAACACATCCCTTATTTTGTCTTAATCTTTAGATTTACATCTTATGGTACTTATTGGAGATATGGAAGAAATCGTTTTAGGATTATTCTAAAAGCGATAGAGGCTTAAGTCTCATTGTGATGTGCTAGAGCGAGTTATTCTTGTGTTTTTGTTCTATGATTTTATACGGTTCGTAATTAAGCATCTTTATTTTAAATGGTGCTTTAATTTGGTACTGAATGCCACGCCATTCGATGTTGCGGGAAAAAAGTGCAAATAAAAGCGCCTTGGGGTAAAAAAGTTGTGTAAGAATCAGGGCGGGGATAAAGGCAACGAGTTTTAGCGGAGTTAGCCATCCAGAACATTCACCTCGTTTTTTTACAATCTTTCTTACAAGATATTCCAATAATAATAATTGGCACAAGGTAATCAAACTGTAGCTAACCAAGCTTATAGCTGCTACCGATGTTATAGCAGGTGCATCAAAGAATAGGCCGGTTGCAATCAAGGCGAATAAAGCAATTGGAACAAATGTTACCACAATGCCATGAATTACAGTTTTCCACCACGATGAATGGTAAAGTATTGCCCAGAGTAGTTGCCTTTGTATCCATGGAATCAGTGAAGTTAAGGTCACAGATTCCCGGTTGATCATAAGAATTGAAGGTACAAATTGGATTGAATATCCGTGCTTTTTTAGAATATCAAAAAGGGGGACATCTTGAACTAATGCTTTATCATAGTGATCAAGAACCTTACATTTTTGTAAAACATCCATGCGAATGGCCAAAGAGCCACCCCATGGGATTTTGAAAAATATCATTTGAAGAACTGCGGGAATATTCCAGATATACCGGATTAGATCACCCATATTTGCCCGGGGCGGGGAATACCAGCGTTGCCCAGTTACTGCACCGATCTTTTGGTTTTGTAATGGCGCTACTAATTCTCGCAACCAAGTTTTATGGGGCACTGCATCCGCATCGATCATTGCAACCACTTCATAATCATTCAAATTATTTTCAATTGTTTGTATCAATGCACTATTCACTAAACTGCAAGTTTCTTTACGATTCTTTAATACACTCATCTTCACATTGTTTTTACTGCTGGATTGGATTAACTCTTCTGCAAATGCATATACTGGGTCATCCTGATGATCAACCACTATAATTACATCGTAATTTGGGTGATCTTGATTAAGTAGCGCGGGCAGCCCCGTTGCTAAAAAAGGATCTAATCCACGCAAATTTAAGCATACAACTGTTTTGGGGCATTCAGAATCTTCTAGAACTGTGGGGCGCCAATTCCTGATGATTTGCGCAATATTAAGAATTAGAATTGAATGAGCCAGAATAAGCATGCACAAGGCGAAAATAACGATTATTGCAATTGTTGTCATTCGCTTTGTTTTTCTTAAGTGGAATTTTTCGATTCTTAATCAATTATTTATATTATCAGTTATGGCCTTTTCAGCAATCTAACGAGAAGTTTCCTAGTTGTTATTAGATAAATACTCGCCCAATGGTTTTTTAATATTGGTGCTAGATAAGGCGTCAAGTATTCATTGCTAAACGGAAAATTTTAAATCAAATTAGATTCCTTTCCCCGATGCTAAGCTTTACAAACCGATTTACACAATTAAAATAATATCAATTGTTTTAATTGCCCCTAATTAAAGGAGATGCTATGCAGCGGATTGAACTCAAACTTGATCACAGTAATTTCTATTGCCCGGTGACAGGAGTTCAAATGCTTAGTTCGGAGATGTATGAGCCATCGCCTGCGACATTGTTTACACGCATTTGCTACACCGCCTACAGATGTCTAATCCCGGGAACGCCAATCTCCTGATTTGCATTTTTAACCCGGCCAATCAGGAGATTGGCGTACCCAGGGAAAATGCGAAACACCCGCTGGCCGGGGTTCCCTAGTTGGGGCACTCGAGGCCGGCATATGCGTAAGTCCTAAAGGATAGGCCAAACTTAGTTGTCTTCTCGATCATCACTTTCGGCATAGCTTGCGGCCCAGTCTCTGACACGGTGCATATCTGCATCGATATGAATTATCAAGGGGGGTGATGATGAATAGGGCTATTCTATTAGGCAACGGTAAATTCCACTATTACCACCAGATTTG